>ENA-OQAZ01001408-OQAZ01001408.1-human-gut-metagenome-genome-assembly--contig:-NODE-1408-length-11489-cov-3.762982_pt1 | contig 11489 bp, 14 predicted proteins | sample MGYA00242737_ERZ504531 | MGnify/ENA primary metagenome ERZ504531 (study PRJEB26092, sample SAMD00036244) | human gut metagenome | host: Homo sapiens | study: EMG produced TPA metagenomics assembly of...
TGTAGGCTTCATACATTTAAATGTCTGCTTGAGAAGTGGAACATTTGCCACTTCTTTTTTTGCCACCACCGAAAACGGGCGCGGGCAGGCATCAACAATTGCGAGTACGTCATAAAGCCCTTGATGATTCGGAAAAAACATAAACCCTCCTCTTTGGGGATGTTTTCTTTTCCATATGCTTCGATTGTTACATTTCCGCCTTTATTGGCTCTTTTGACAATATATTTCAGAAGCTTATATCGGGTGATCTCCGGATACTTGTCTACGTGCGCGGCATAGTAACACAGCTTGCACCACATAAACGGAACAAGCAGAATATTCCGAATTACCATAAGTGCAATTCTTTTTACACAATTCATTCCCTATTCCTCCGCATACTCTTTGACGGCTGTCTCGTATAAATTATTGCCCTCGGAGTCGATCACAACAATTGCCGGAAGGTCTTCGATCTCCAGGCGGCGGATCGCTTCTGTGCCAAGATCATCATATGCGATCACATCTGCTCTTTTGATACATTTTGAAAGGAGCGCTCCTGCTCCTCCAACTGCTGCAAAATAAACTGCTTTATTTCTCACGATCGCATCCTGGACAGCCTGGCTTCTTTTCCCTTTTCCTATCATTCCGCCAAGTCCCAGATCCAGAAGGCGTGGTGCATATTTGTCCATTCTGCTTGCTGTTGTCGGTCCTGCTGAGCCGATCGGTCTTCCTTCTCTCGCCGGAGATGGTCCCATATAATAAATCATCTGATTCTTAATATCAAGTGGAAGCTCTTTTCCTTCTGAAAGCACTTCATCCATTCTTTTATGAGCAGCATCACGGGCGGTATAAATAACTCCCGTAAGATATACATAATCTCCTGCTCTTAAATCCTGTATTTCTTCCTTTGCTACTGGAACTGTAATATGTCTTTCCATATCCTTTTCCTTCCTGATTCTTTTTCTGTATTCTGCTGCGGCGTTTTTAACTGCTAACAGGAGTCTTATAATTCTCTTAAAATAATTTCAGCCAGTTTCTCAACTGTAAAGTCTACAAAACTAATGCACTGCGCTTTTCTCTCCGGAGAATTTTTTTCTTTTCCTCTTGTCAGCACACGACAGCAGGTTGCTCCGCAATGTTCTTTAAATGCGTCGTGAAACTCTTTCGTCAGCCGCTGGCATTTCAAAAAGGCTTCATCTCCAGGTGTTCTTCTTCCGAAAAAATAGCCGATGCACATGGTTGCTCCTGCAAGCGCACCACAAATACAGCCACCATCTCCGAGCCCCCACGGGAATCCGGATGACATAGCGATCGCATCATCTGACAGATCAAGATCAAAGCCCTTTTTGATCGCATAGATCACCGACTCTGAACAAGCGAACCCTTTCTGAAAAATCTCAACCGCATCTTTTCGCATTGCGTCTACGTCTACATTTGTATTCATAATTATCCTCTTTTCATTTTCCTTTAAATATTACACATCCTCTCACCGGGCAGAAACCATTTGTAACATGCTTCATCTTCGCACGTGTACATATCTTCGGCACGGAAAGTCTTTTCAGAATCCCCCGGTAAATTAAATAGTGCGGATCACATGGCGGTTAACATGACAGCAAATATTTACAGCTACCGGAAGTCCGGCAATATGAGTCGGATAAGTGTTGACATTGACAGCCAGCGCGGTTGTACTTCCCCCAAGCCCGCCCGGTCCGATTCCAATCTTGTTGATCCGCTCCAGTAATTCTTCTTCCAGTTCTTTTACATATGGAATGTCTGAATGGCTTCCGACTTCTCTTGTAAGTGCTTCTTTTGCCATCAGTGCGCATTTTTCAAATGTGCCGCCGATTCCCACGCCGACAACCATCGGAGGACAGGCATTCGGACCGGCATCTTTTACTGCCGTAAGAACTGCTTCCTTTACTCCTTCGATTCCGTCTGCCGGTTTCAGCATAAATACACGGCTCATATTTTCGCTTCCAAAGCCTTTTGGTGCGACCTTGATCTTCAGCTGATCGCCCGGAACAATTTTATAATGAATGATTCCCGGTGTATTATCTTTTGTATTCTCTCTGAGAATCGGATCTTTCACGACGGATTTTCTCAGATATCCGTCAACATACCCCCGACGGATCCCTTCATTTACCGCATCTTCCAGGTTGCCGCCTTCGAAATGTACATCTTGTCCGATCTCAAGAAATACGACTGCCATTCCAGTATCCTGGCAGATTGGATCATATCTTTTCCGGCGATCTTCAGATTATCCTGAAGCTGACTTAATATCTTTTTCCCCAGTGGTGACTTCTCTGTTGAAACTGCATTTTTCATCGCAATGTCCATATCTTTTGAAAGAAAATGGTTCGCTTCAATGCACATTTCTTTGATTATTCTTTGAAATCTCTTCCACGTTCAATGTACGCATTGGTTTTTCCTCCTGCATTTCATAATCTGATTTTTATTATACTATGGTTTTTTTTCATCTGCAATGTAATCATCTTCAAATAAACCTGTATTACCTCCAATTGTTAACCTTATAAAATTTTAAGTTGACATTCTTTCTTTTGCATGTTAAAGTGTGGAATGTATTTGATATTTTTTTACCAAGGAAGGTTTACTTATGATTTCTGAAATTGAAACAACTACAGATCCAGTGCTTTCACGAGAAGATGCGATTGCAATCCTGAATACACCGGACGAAGAACTCGATCAGCTCATTGCACAAGCTGAAAAACTGCGCAGAAAATATAAGGGCAATCATGTAAGTATTCATATTCTTACCAATGCCCGCAGCGGTAACTGCTCACAGGACTGCGCTTACTGTGCACAATCCTGTCGTTCAAAAGCCGATATCGACAAATATAAGTGGGTAGCTGATGAGAAGTTATATAAAGATAATGATTTTGTAAATGAACATCATCTTTCCAGACACTGCATCGGACTCAGCGGTATGAAATTCACCGACGAAGAGATCGAAGAACTGGCTTCTAAGATCCGCAAGATGAAGGAAGACGGAACCCACCTTTGCTGTTCCATCGGATTTCTTACTGAAAAACAGGCTCTAATGTTAAAAGAAGCCGGACTCGACCGGATCAACCACAACCTGAACAGCAGCCGGGCTTACTACAGTCACATCTGTTCTACCCATACTTTTGAGCAGCGCGTTCAGAATATCAAAATGCTTCAGGGACTTGGATTTGAAATCTGCAGTGGCGGAATCATTGGAATGGGCGAAAGCAAAGAGGATGTTGTTGATATGCTTCTGGAGCTTCGTGAGATCCAGCCGGAAGCTCTGCCGATCAACTTCCTGTTGCCAATTTCGGGAACTCCGCTCGGTGATGCTGATATTTCCGAACTCACAACTGAGTATTGCATGAAGGTTCTCTGCCTTGCAAGACTTCTGGTTCCGCAGTCAGATATCCGTTGTGCTGCCGGACGTGAGGTTTATTTTAAAGGTGAAGAAAAGAAGCTTCTCAGCGTTGTAGATTCCATCTTCGCTTCCGGTTATCTGACCGCAGATGGTCAGGGAATCAAAGATACGATCCGGACGATTACGGATGCCGGTTTTACATATGAGATCGAATCTGCTTAATTTATTGACACGCCGAACACCGAGGATGAACTAAAATAGTGTGAATACTATATTTTATGGACGTTCGAGTGTTCAAGGATTGTCGGAATTACATAGCAATGGAACAATCCAATTACATTATTAACATTCTAAAAGGAGAATACTTAACATGGCTCAGGGAAACACTCAGACACTTAGAACTACCAATACTTACGCAATGGCTGTCACCGCTCTTATGACCGCTGTCACCTGCATTCTTGCACCGCTTTCCATACCGATCGGACCGGTGCCGATTTCACTTACCAATTTGCAATTTATCTTTCTCTCTATCTTCTGGATTGGAAGAAAGGAACGATCAGCTATATCCTCTATCTTCTTCTCGGACTTGTGGGACTTCCTGTATTTTCCGGATTCACCGGAGGAATCGGAAAGCTTGCCGGACCAACTGGCGGATATATCATTGGTTTCATCCCAATGGCAATCATTGCCGGTATTGTAATTGACAAATTCAGTCAGAGATGGATCCAGATTCTTGGAATGATCGTTGGAACTGCAATCTGCTATGCATTCGGAACTGCATGGTTCTGCATTCAGGCAGGTTACACTGTATCTGCTGCCCTTGCAGTATGTGTCATTCCATTTATCCCAGCGGACCTGATCAAGATGGTGATCGCCATGATCATCGGACCTGAAATACGCAAAAGACTCGGAGCTGTTGCACAGTAAGATTCACGGCGTCTGCCAGAATATTTGAAGTCTGGCAAAATAATAATTTAGCCCCTCTACAAAGTCCGGAAAGCCTGTTTGCTGCAGCGTTTCCGGGCTTCTTTGTTTTTTTAATCCGGCTTTTACCAGAGCAAACGCAAGCCATGCCATAACATTTCTTTCCATGCAGCCTCATAAAACAAAGCAAGAGACCAGACAAGGCATTTGCATATTCCCTGTCCAGTCTCTTTATGATTTATCCTGCTTCTGTATTTCTACTTTCGCTCAGATCTTTATTCTTCTGTCTGCTCTTCTACAACCGTCTCAGCAGTTGCTTCTGTATTTGTTTCTTCTGCAGTCTCTTCTGCGTTCTCCTCCAGTTCACCTGAAGCCCTGCGTACCTTTGCGATACTTGCAACTTCTTCGTGTTCCTTCAGATTGATCAGTTTAACACCGGATGTGATTCTTCCGAGTACGGAAATCCCCGCACATTCCATACGGATCACGATACCATCTGTGTTGATGATCATAATCTCATCATCCGGACCTACTGCCTTCGCACCGACTACATTTCCGGTCTTCTCTGTGATCTTATAACACTTCACGCCTTTTCCACCACGGTTCTGGGCTGTGAATTCTTCCATGCGGGTTCTCTTGCCCATACCCTTTTCAGATACGATCAGAAGCTCTTCACCCTGCGCATCAAGCTGCATTGCAACAACTTCATCACGGTCACTTAAATTCATACCACGAACGCCCATAGAGGTCCTTCCGGTTGAACGTACATCAGATTCATGGAAACGGATGCATTGACCATACTGCGTAACGAGAATAACATCTCTTTCATCATCCGTAATCTTAACTTCGATCAGTTCATCATCCTCACGGAGTGTGATCGCAGCAAGTCCTGTCTTTCTTACATTTGCGCAATCCAAGATCGGAGTCTTCTTAACAAGACCTTTCTTGGTTGCCATGAACAGATAGTCACCTTCCTTGAAATCCTTAATCGGAATCATTGCTGTGATCTTCTCATCCGGCTGAAGCTGAAGGATGTTGATAATTGCTGTACCTCGGGAAGTTCTTCCTGCTTCCGGAATCTCATATCCCTTCAGGCGATAGCAGCGTCCGGTATTGGTAAAGAACATAATATACTGGTGAGTATTGGTCATGAACAGCTCTTCTACATAATCTTCATCCAGAGTCTGCATACCTTGATACCCTTGCCGCCACGGTTCTGGCTCTTGAAAGTATCGTTGCTCATTCTCTTAATATATCCCATCTTGGTCATGGTGATCACTACATCTTCTCTCGGGATCAGATCCTCTGTAGAAATGTCGTATTCATCAAATCCGATGGCTGTTCTTCTGTCATCTCCGTATTTTTCAGAGATCACAAGGATTTCTTTCTTAATTACGCCAAGCAGAAGCTTTCTGTCTGCGAGGATCGCCTTGTACTCTGCGATCTTCTTCTCAAGCTCTGCATACTCTGTTTCCAGCTTCTCTCTTTCCAGACCGGTCAGAGCTCTCAGACGCATATCCACGATAGCCTGGGACTGTGCATCACTTAAGTTAAAGCGGCTCATCAACTCTGCTTTCGCAATCTGTACGGTCTTGGATCCACGGATGATCTTAATAACCTCATCAATGTTATCCAGGGCGATCAGCAAACCTTCCAAGATGTGTGCACGTTCTTCTGCCTTATTCAGCTCGTATTTGGTACGTCTGGTCACAACGTCTTCCTGATGTTTCAGATAATGGTTCAGGATTTCCAGAAGGCTCATAACCTTCGGTTCATTATTGACCAATGCAAGCATGATCACACCAAATGTATCCTGCAGCTGTGTATGCTTGTAAAGTTGGTTCAGAACGACATTCGGGTTCACATCTCTTCTCAATTCGATGCAGACACGCATACCTTCACGGCTTGACTGGTCGCTCAGGTCTGTGATTCCATCAATCTTCTTATCTCTTACAAGCTCCGCGATCTTCTCGATCAGGCGGGCTTTGTTGACCATATACGGAAGCTCGGTTACTACGATTCTGTGCTTTCCATTCTGCATTGGCTCGATATTGGATACCGCACGCACACGGATCTTTCCACGTCCTGTGCGGTAAGCCTCTTCGATTCCTCTTGTTCCAAGGATCGTTGCTCCCGTCGGGAAATCAGGTCCTTTGATGATCTCCATGATCTCTTCGATCGTGGTCTCATCTTTATCTTCAATCTGGTCATCAATAATTTTCACAACCGCACCGATGACTTCTCTTAAGTTGTGCGGTGGAATATTGGTTGCCATACCTACCGCGATACCGGAGGTTCCGTTTACCAGAAGGTTCGGGAATCTTGACGGAAGTACGGTCGGTTCTTTTTCTGTCTCGTCAAAGTTCGGTGCAAAATCAACGGTATCTTTATTGATATCCGCTGTCATTTCCATCGAAATCTTACTAAGTCTTGCCTCGGTATATCGCATTGCGGCAGCACCGTCACCGTCCACAGAACCGAAGTTACCGTGACCGTCTACAAGAATGTAACGGGTAGACCAGTCCTGTGCCATATTAACGAGGGCTCCGTAAATAGAACTGTCACCATGCGGGTGATATTTACCCATGGTATCACCGACGATACGCGCGCATTTACGGTGCGGCTTGTCAGGACCGTTGTTCAACTCGATCATCGAATAAAGAATACGTCTCTGAACAGGTTTCAGACCGTCTCTTACATCCGGAAGCGCACGAGAAGCAATAACACTCATGGCATAATCGATATAGAACTCTTCCATGGTTTTTTTCATATCCACTTCATGAACTTTATCAAAAATATTATCTTCCATTGGTATTCTCCTATATATCTAAGTTCTTAACAAATTTTGCATTCTCTTCGATAAATTCTCGTCTTGGTTCTACTTTATCTCCCATCAGGGTTGTAAAGGTAAGATCCAGTTCGGAAGATGTCTCATCGTCCATTGTCACTCTTCTTAAGATTCGATGCTGCGGATCCATTGTGGTATCCCATAACTGCTCTGCGTCCATCTCACCCAGACCTTTGTATCGCTGAATCTTATTGTTCTGATCACGTCCGACTTCGCTGATGATCTTCGCCAGTTCTTCATCGCTGTATGCATACCAGACTTTCTTGTTCTTCTCCAGCTTGTAAAGCGGCGGCTGAGCCAGATATACATAGCCCTGTTTGATCAGCTCCGGCATAAAACGATAGAGGAATGTCAGAAGCAGTGTACTGATATGTGCTCCATCAACGTCGGCATCGGTCATGATGATGATCTTGTGATATCTCAGTTTGGAAATATCGAAATCATCATGGATTCCTGTACCGAATGCAGTGATCATTGCCTTGATCTCGGCATTACCGTAGATCTTATCCAGTCTTGCCTTCTCTACATTCAGGATCTTTCCACGAAGTGGCAGGATCGCCTGGGTCGCTCTGTCACGGGCTGTCTTTGCAGAACCTCCCGCAGAGTCTCCCTCTACGATGTAGATCTCACACTTGGATGGATCTTTGTCTGAACAGTCTGCAAGCTTTCCAGGCAGTGACATGCCTTCCAGTGCGGATTTTCTTCTGGTAAGATCTCTCGCCTTTCTGGCCGCCTCTCTTGCTCTCTGCGCCATAACCGACTTCTCAACAATTGATTTTCCAATAGCAGGATTCTGTTCAAGGAAGATCTGAAGCTGGCTGCTGACGATACTGTCAACCGCACCTCTCGCTTCACTGTTACCGAGCTTCTGCTTGGTCTGTCCTTCAAACTGAGGATCCTCGATCTTAACACTGATGATTGCTGTAAGACCTTCCCTGATATCCTCACCGGAAAGATTCGGCTCACTATCTTTTAATAATTTGTTCTTTCTCGCATAGTCGTTAAAGGTCTTTGTGATCGCATTTCTGAATCCGACCACATGGGTCCCACCTTCCGGTGTTGTGATATTATTTACAAAACCATAGGTGTTATCTGTATAAGAATCATTGTGCTGCATTGCAACTTCAACTTCTACATTATCTTTTGTTCCTTCACAGTAGATGATCTGCTCATAAAGCGGAGTCTTACTGCGATTTAAGTACTGAACGAACTCCTTGATACCGCCTTCATAGTGGAACACTCTTTCCTTCGGTTCTTCATCCCGGAGATCAGTCAGGCTGATGCGAAGTCCCTTGGTAAGGAACGCCATCTCACGGAATCTCTGTTTTAACGTATCATAATCAAATACTGTATCTTCGAAAATAGTTTCATCCGGAAGGAAGGTTACCTTTGTTCCTGTCTTCTCCGGATCACATTCGTCTACAACCTTCAGCTTGTAAACAACATGTCCTTTTTCATATCTCTGTCTGTACACCTTCCCTTCGTGCAGATCTCAACCTCAAGCCAGTCAGAAAGCGCATTTACAACGGAAGCTCCTACACCGTGAAGTCCACCGGATACCTTGTATCCTCCACCGCCGAATTTACCGCCGGCATGAAGCACGGTGAATACAACCTCTACCGCAGGGAGTCCCGCTTTGTGGTTGATCCCCACCGGAATACCACGTCCGTTATCTATAACCGTAATTGAATTATCCGGATTGATGAACACCTGGATATGATCACAGTATCCTGCAAGCGCTTCATCCACCGAGTTGTCAACGATCTCATAGACAAGATGGTGAAGTCCTCTTGAAGATGTACTGCCAATATACATACCAGGTCTCTTTCTTACTGCTTCCAGCCCCTCCAGTATCTGGATTTGGTCTGCTCCATATTCTGCACTCATATTGATCCTCCTAATTCTCTTTTGATACATGTCCGTTCTGAACATGGAATACTTTATTTATTGAAAATCGATGATTGACAAACTCGTCAAGTCCCGTACAGGTGATCAGAGTCTGTATATCATGAATACTGTCCAGTAAATAGTTTTGCCTGTGTTTGTCAAGTTCAGACAATACATCGTCAAGCAGCAGCACCGGCGTATCCTTTATGATCTGCCGTACCAGCTCGATCTCAGACAGTTTCAGCGAAAGTGCCGCTGTCCTCTGCTGCCCCTGCGATCCGAATCTGCGGATGTCGATCCCACCTGCCATAAAACAGATATCATCCGGTGAGGTCCCACCGAGGTACTCTTCATCCTGATATCGCGCTCCCTGTTCTTCTCAAGCGCCGCCTCAAGCGAAAGTGCTCCGCATCCAGGTTCATACGAAAGGCCGATCCTTTCCCTGCCTCCCGTCAGTTTATGGTGAATATCTCCGATTATCGCATTGACCTCCTCGATAAACCGGAGCCTTCTTTGAATAATCTTTTCTCCATACTGAACCAGCTGCATATCCCATACATCCAGTGTGTCCAGTATATCATCTCTGTAATAGGCATCCTTCAGCAGACGGTTCCGCTGATTGAGTGTGCGGTTATAATTTGCCAGGTCACTAAGATACACCTTATCAAGCTGTGAAAGCTCCAGGTCCATGAACCTTCTCCTCTCCGCCGGACCATTTTTAATAATGTTCAGATCCTCCGGCGAGAAAAACACAAAATTCGTCAGACCGAAAAGCTCACTCGCCCTCCGGATCGGGACCTTGTTAATCGCAATCCCTTTCGGACTGTTCTTCTTCAGGTGCATATCGATCTGCCATGGAACGCCATTTTTCTCAATGACAGTCTCAATATGAGCCTCATCCTGCCCGAATCGGATCAGATCCCGGTCCTTCGTCCCCCTGTGAGACTTCGTGGTTCCCGACAAATACACCCCTTCCAGGATATTCGTCTTGCCCTGCGCATTATCACCGTAAAAAATATTCGTGGCATGATCAAATTCAATATTCAATATTTCATAATTTCTGTAATCTTTTAATTTTAATGATTTGATAATCATACCTGTGCCAGCCTATTTTTCAATCTTGATCTCTTCTCCGTTAAATGTAACAACGTCGCCGTCATATAATTTTTTACCACGTCTGGTATCTACTTCTCCATTAACCTTTACCAGACCTTCTGTAATGACTTCCTTGGCTTCCACACCGGATCCTACAAGACCTGCTGCTTTCAGTGCCTGACCAAGCTTGATAAATTCATCTCTGAGTTTGATTGTCTCCATAATTTTTGTCCTCTCTAAATTCCTATACTGCTCCACTGAAGTTCACCGGAAGAATCAGGTATACATAGCTTTCTCCTTCATCCTTGATAAAGCAAGGAGCCTTTGCATTCATAAAGTAAAGATCTACTTCTTCGTCATCAATGACACGAAGTGCGTCAATGAGGAACTTCGGATTGAAGCCGATCAAGAGGTCTTTTCCCTCTTTAGTGATCATAATCTCTTCATCCATCGTACCCTTCTCTGACTTGATCTTAAGTTCCATCATTTCATCCTGAATGTTGATGATGATCGGCTTCTTATCACCTTCTTTTACAAGAAGAGTTGCACGGTCAATACAGTTCAGGAGTTCTCTTTTATTGATTCTTACCTTTGTCTCATAATCATTGGACAGCATCTGCTCGATACGGAAATATTCTCCTTCAATCAGTCTGGATACCACAACGGTATCATCAAATTCAAATACAATGTGGTTGGCTGTGAAATACAGTCTCACTTCGCTGTCTGCTTCACCTGAAGGATCTTGCTGACTTCGATCAGGGTCTTTCCCGGAACCACGATCTTCTTCGGTTCATAAGATTCCTTCAGCTCGATCTTGCGGATGGAAATACGGTGTCCGTCAAGGGATACCACTTTCAGAATATCCCCGTTCATATCGAAGAGTTCTCCTGTCATCAGTTTGTTGCTGTCGTTGTCTGCAATTGAGAAAATGGTCTGGCGGATCACTTCTTTCAGTGTGAACTGGGAAATGGAAACCGGATTTTCTCTCTCAATATACGGCAGATAAGAAAAATCTTCACCGGATTTACCGGAAATATTGAATTTTGCTTTTTCACAGGTAATGAGCGTCTGAAAGTTCACTCCACTTTCAATCACGATTTCATTATCAGGAAGCTTTCTTACGATATCTGAGAAAATCCTCGCATCCAGTGCGATCATTCCCTTCTCATCGATCTGCCCTCTGATCACAGTCTCGATCCCAAGCTCCATATCGTTCGCTGTAAGTTTGATAATATCTGTAGTTGCATCTATCAGAATGCATTCCAGGATCGGCATGGTTGTCTTTGTCGGAACAGCCTTTGATACAATGCTGACCCCTTTCACAAGATCTGATTTAAGACATCTGATTTTCATAATGTGTAAAACTCCTTTCGACGCGCAAAATATATATTTATA
>ENA-OQAZ01001409-OQAZ01001409.1-human-gut-metagenome-genome-assembly--contig:-NODE-1409-length-11485-cov-5.209368_pt1 | contig 11485 bp, 13 predicted proteins | sample MGYA00242737_ERZ504531 | MGnify/ENA primary metagenome ERZ504531 (study PRJEB26092, sample SAMD00036244) | human gut metagenome | host: Homo sapiens | study: EMG produced TPA metagenomics assembly of...
ATGCGCACCCCGTCTTTATCGGCGGAACGTGCTTGGCCACAATGTCCATGGCGGCCTTGGCAGATACAGGTTGGTGCCGATGCCGCCGTGGCCGTGATGCCGGTGGTGTAAAGGATCTCCCGGATCATGGTGGTCACCAGCTCGTGGGCGTCATGCGGTAGAACGGGAGATAGTGCGTCAGGTCGATGAAAACCTCGTCGATGGAATAGACGTGGATGTCCTCGGGCGCCACATACTTGAGATAGATCTGGTAGATGCGGGTGCTGTACTCGATGTAGGTCGCCATGCGGGGCGGCGCAACGATGTAGCCCAGTTCCAGCGACAGGTCTTTTTGCAGGGCGGCGGCGTCAAAGCTGGAGGAGGCAAACGACCATTTTCCGTCCGCCCCGCGCACGGCCTTGTGGGCGCGGACGGCATCGGCCAAACGCTGGCGGTTGACCTCCCGGACTTTTTGCACCACCTCAAACAGCCGCGGGCGGCCAGGAATGCCGCAGGCTTTCAGGCTGGGCGACACCGCCAGGCAGATGGTCTTTTCGCTGCGGGTCACATCCGCCACCACCAGGTTGGTGGTGAGGGTGTCCAGCTTGCGGCTGACGCACTCCACGCTGGCGTAAAAGCTTTTGAGGTCGATGGCGGCGTAGATGTGTTGGTTTTCTGCCATAGCGGCCGCCCTCCAGTCTTACACGGTTTTCTCGACGAACCAGCGGCCCACCGCCCCGAAAACAGCGGATCCACCCGCTCAAAAAACAGATGCTTTTCTTCGCCGCGGATGACCACGGTGTAACAGTCGCCCCGGCAGTCGCAGCCCCAGCGTGCCGGCGGGGCGGAAATCCCCGCACCGCGTCGATGGCAAAGGTGCGGCCATCCGCCCAGGTGATGGCGCGGGGCTGCATATACCCGGTGGCGTCAAACTCCGAGGTGACTTTTACATACACCGTTGCGGGGTGGGCCGCTGGGCGGCGCGGCGTTTGGCGGGATTCAGAGCGTCCATGGCGGCCTCCCGAAAATTATTAACAACCAACGGTTGTTAAAGCTTGCCTTTATGATAGCACAAACAACCGCCCGATGCAAGAGGGCTTTTGGACTTTCCGATTTGAAAGTCCGAAGAATGACATGATGAGAGAAGGAGCTGATACGGATGAAAGAGATCAAACAGAAGCCGGCTGGAGGAAAGCCGAAAACAGCGGATGCCGCCCGTGTTCCCAAGGCCGTGGTGAAAGCGGCGTGGCTGCAAGCCAGAGAGGCGGCGCGGGCCGGGGAAAAGCAGGTTGTTGGCGGGAAGGACGGAGCATATTCCGGTGCGGCGGATACTGGGGAAAAAGGCGCGGATAAGTTGGTAAGCACTGGAGAAAGGGTGACCGAATTGGCCTACCGAGGTGGACGAAAGCTGGCGGAACGCTCTGCCGGGCAGCGGCGGGAGCGGGCCAAAGCGGCGCAGACCGGTGGCGAAGCAGCACAGCGCCACGGTGCAGGGGAAACGATAGCGCATACAAGCACGATTGAAGCCTCCAGGCCCCCACAAACCCGCGAGGCTGGCCGTGTGTCGGACGAGAACCGCCCGGCAGGGGCACGGCCCCAGCAGAGAGAATCCCGCGCCGTTGGCCGAGCCAAGCCCATCAAACCGGGCCGGGAAATGAAACAAGGTGCGCCCGGCCCCAAAACGACTGAGCAGGCCGGGAAAGCCCGTCAGGCGGTGCAAGCGGCTGCCCGGAACGGCCAGGCCAAAGCCCGGTTTACCCAACGCGCACAGCAAACGGCAAAAAGAGCCGTCGACACAACCAAACGTGCAACGGACGCTGCCCGTGCCGGGATGCGTGCACTTGTGGAGGCCCTGCACAGCTTACTGATTGCCTTGGCCGCAGGCGGCAGTGTGGCGGTACTGATCGTGGTGCTGATTTGCCTGATCGCCTTTGTCGCCGGATCGGCCTACGGTATCTTCTTTGCCGCTGAAGCCCCCGGCGAGGACGCGTTCACCGTACAGCAGGCGGTGGAGCAGTTGGGCGGCGAATACCGCGATTACTTACAACAAATAGAATCCACCATGCCGCACGACCGCCAGGAAATCAAAGCCAACGACGATGTGTACTACATCCGTTGGCAGGACGTCCTGGCGGTCTTTTCTTCTTATGTGTCGGGTGCGGAGGACGGCGCGCCGGTGGCCTATCTGGACGAGTCGCGCCTGCAGCAACTTCGCCAAACCATGTGGGATATGAATGAGGTTGCATACTCCACCTATACCGAGACAGTGGAGATCGAAGCGGACGAACCAGCCGGCGATGAAAACACGGACAGCGGGGATTCCTCCAAAAATCCCGGCGAGGATACAGAAAGCGGCAACGGAACCGAATCCGCTGCCGCCAAAACCGTCACACAGACGGTGCTGTTGATTGAACTGACACACAAAACGCCGGACGAGATGGCGCAGGACTATGCCTACACCGCCCGCCAGCAGGAATATCTCGACCTGCTCCGCGCGCCAGAATACGAAACCCTGTGGGCCGAATTGTTGGGTGGGTTTCTGTCCGGCGGTGGGGAGATTCTGGCCCCTGCCGGTGCCTGGCAAAGCACCGGCCCGCTGCAGTGGCCGCTGCCGATTACGGGCAGCATTACCTCGCCGTTCGGCTACCGCACCGATCCCATCACCGGCGAGGTCAGCTACCACAGCGGCACCGACATTGCTGCCCCCGCAGGCACGCCCATCCTGGCCGCCGCCGATGGTACCGTCATAGTCGCCAACGGCGTGGACAGTTGGGGCGGCAGCTATGGCTACTACGTCAAGCTCGACCACGGCGGCGGCCTGCAAACCCTCTACGCCCACTGCCAAACCATCTGCGTCACCGCAGGCCAGCAGGTGCAGGCGGGCAGGTCATTGGCTACGTAGGGCACACAGGGCGGGCCACAGGGGATCACTTGCATTTTGAAATTGTGGAGAACGGCCAGCGGCAGGGGCGCCCTCCTAGGATACCCTAAACGCCAATAACGGTAATTTTTACGGAGAGAGTGGCCCGGGGATTGACTCTATATGCTACGAAAAGGTTGGGGGAAGATTATCCGTTCAATTATTAAGACGGAATTATAAATTGGCAAAAAAGTTTTTGCTTACTAACTCTACAGTTATTTGAAGTGCTAAAACCGACAGGTGAATGGTAAAAGAGAAGAAAAATGCAAATGTAATTTGCGTATTAAAAATGAGAAGAATCAATAAAAAGAAGAGAATTTCGCTGAAAAGAATCTTACGGGCCATCTTTTTGTAATGTAATGCCTCTAAATCATCTAAGGGTTTATTAGTGGCAGATACTGGAGAAAAGTAGTAAATTATGCAGGTTGATATGCAGGGAAATACCAAGTGGTAAAAATGAATAGTTGTATCCGCAGGATAGAGTACGACAAAAAGAAATGTAAATGCTGATATGAGATAGCAACCGATTTTTGTTTTGGCGTGAAACCCACCAGCATAGATGCGCAAAGGCAAATAAAGAATAAGGAACAGCAAACATCTCGGAACGCAATTAAACACAAAGCCTAGAAAGAGAAGTGTTCCCCAGGTAAGAAGATTAAAGAAAAGATAATCCAAAGCCCAAATATATAGAGAAACATCGGCGCTGGGGATAAGACCTAAATGTATCCAAATCCGAACGATAGAAATGCTTGCTTTCATGAGTGATTTCTCTTAAAGCGATTAGCGGTATCGGGAATTCTAGGCTGATAGCCGGGCCCCATACAGGTTGAATTAACACTAATAATAACAAAGGCGCTGGCCAAAGTCAGGCAACCCTTCATTATCGCGCGGAAAGACTTTCTAAGAGACAATTTCATAACGTCCATCTCCTACAAAACTTATAATATGCTGACATTATAGAACGATCGGTAACGAAACAGAAAAAAGTTTGACCAAAATGCAGGTTTCTTTGACTGAAATGAAAAATAGGGGGGGGAAAATGTATACTCTAATATACGTATTGAGACAAATAAGATCACTATAATTTCTTTCGCGGGCAAACGGTTGCTGCTAATATTAAAATGAATTATCAGCTTATTTTGAAGGATATAAGTGTGCTTTAAAGTTGATGGGGTACAAAATGGATATCTGCCAAGTTGCTGCTTTGCGCATAAGAAAAATGAGATTAGAAAAGAATATGACCATAGATGATCTTGCTGAAAAGTGTGATGTCTCTACACAAACAATCAAACTTATTGAAGCGGGAAGAAGAAATTTTAAAATAAAAACTTTGTATACAATAGCAAACTCTCTAAATGTCAGTAGTGATTATTTAATTGGCCGTATAGATACTCCAGTTCCAGAAAGTACAGTAGTAGGGAATTTGATATCAGAGTTAACAACAGAGGAAGTGATTTATCTGGTTTCAATACTGTCAAGGTATGTGGAAATTTTAAAGAAGGCAGGGACTGATCGTAATGAAAATAGTAGTGTGTGATGATGATGCCCTGGTTTACGAGCAGATGAAAAACATAATTGCGTCATACTCGATTGTGAAGAATGAAAATTTGGAGTTGACGTTTTACCAAACCGTAGAGGAATTGCTACACGCAAAGCATAAGTACGATATTCTCTTTTTGGACATCCGATTTAATAATTGTGATATTGGAATAGATGTTGCAAAAAGCTTAGGAAAGCAGGAAATACATCACTAATTATATTATTGACGTCTTTGCATTCAAAAGCGATAGAAGGATATGAGATAGGGGCATATCGATATATTGTAAAACCTATTATTAAAGAGAAAATGTATGCGGTTTTAGATGAAGCGATTTCTTCAATCCGTAGCAATTATCGAGTGATTTTGGTTAAAGATATGTATAATACCGTAGTAGTCAAGATACAACAAATCCTGTACATTTATTCGAATGCAAGAAAAAGATGTCTAGTTACATTAGACGGTGAAATAGAGACATGGGAACAACTAAAAAGTATTTACGAAAAATTGCCACAAGAACAATTTGCATATGCACAAAAGGGATTTGTTGTAAATTATAAAATGATAAAAAAATTGAATAAAACGGGCGTCGAATTGGTAAATGGAGAAAACGTTCCAATTAGTCGTGGTATGAAAAACGAATTCTTTGCAAATTATTTTGAATTTTTAGGGAAATAAAATGATTGATGCCAGTATTGCATTGCTAAAGTGTGTTATTGATTACGGATTATGCATCTGGGCCTTTTCATGGTTTGCAAAACGCAAAAGTGAAAATAGGGCTCTTTTTTTAGGAAGCATATTTTTGTCTTCACTTTTTCTTTTTGGAATTAATATGCTAGAAATTCCGTGGTTAAATACAATAGTATCTGCGTTTACTTTATTAGTATTATTTCTTGTTGTTTTTTATACACGTTGGCAACAAGCTTTACCTTTGGCACTTATATTGGTGACATTATGCGTTATTTGCGAATTCACACCACCATTAATTATGTCTGCTCTTATAGGAAACAATCTTGCGCAGACAATCGAAATAACGATTGACGCAGCTGCATTCAACTTGATTGCTAGCGGAATTTTTTATATTGTTTTACGTGTGGGACGTTTCATATTAAACCGAATTTATGGGGAAAAGACCCCTATTTACACTAAGAATAATGGATGGGCATCGATATTTCCGATTGTTTCAATCGTGTTTGTATATTATATTGTATATATGGGAGCGGTTGCTAATACATCGCAGACCACAATGATGGGCGGAATTCTATACGCATTTATATTAATCTCAAACATATGTTTTTTCCTAGGAGAAGTTGCGACAGAAAAAAGATATCTTACGGCAGAAGAATACAAACAGATGATGTTTGAACAGGAAAAAACGGAAGCTGTTATGAATTTGCAAGAACAACATCTAAAAGAAATGAAAGGGCTAATTCACGACTTCGAAGCACAGCTTAATGGACTGCAACTGCTGGCTCGAGAAAATAAAAGTGAGGCCTTCAAAAAGAGTATTGAGGAAGTTCGAGAAAGCATACAGGAAAGGAACGATTTCTATTTTGTGGAATCAAAAGCACTTCAATTAATTTTAAATCAAACGAATGAGCTGTGTATAAAGTATGGGATTGAATTCTGCGCAGATATTCGGTACGGGAACTTTCTTTTTATGACTTTCCCAGATGTGTTTTCTTTATTTGAAAATGCACTATGCAATGCTGTAAATGCCTGCCTTCAACTAGGTGAAGAGGAGAAGAAACGGATTGAATTGAGAGTATTTCGGCAACATGAGCAAATAGTAGTTTTGCTGGCAAACACATATAATAAAGCTAATACACGTTCAAACACATACGCATTACATCCACATCATGAACATGGATATGGAATACAAAACATTAAAAGAGTAATTAGAAAATACAATGGTACATATTTGGTAAAAAAGGAAGATGTCTATAAATTAATGATTTCTTTTCCATTGGATGTGGGTAATGTTAAGATTTGAAATTGATCAAAGCGGATACCGCCCGCCTAGCAAAGAGCGGTTCCGCCAATCCTCAATGTGGATATACGCTTTCTTGTTCGGTTCACTAATGGTGGATGGTGACACTTTGCTTCCTCATAGTGCCTCGGTAACATTCCCTCCACGTGCTGGACGGATATGCCAGCCAATACATCTCAATGAGAGCCTCTCCCGCGCTGCTTTCACGGCGGCGATACCGCTCAATGATTGCAGTCTCAAAGGAGATGCCCTTGAGCTTGGGCACCTTGAGGGTGATATCTCCGGAAGTGGTGGTGAGATTGCGGTTGTAGTGGCCGCTGCGATACCCCTGACGCTGCTCATTACGCTCATACCGGGCAGCTTGGGTCAGCTTGTTGGCCTCCGCTCCAGCAGTTCGTTGAGCGTCTCCTCTACACTGCCTCGTACGAGTTCTTTGAGTTGCCCCTTGATTACTTCCTCGTTTAGCTGTACAATCTTCTCAGGCATGGTTTGCTATCTCCTTTCGAATGGTGTGTCGTAACTTCATTCTACCAGAGTTCTGCAAACCATGTCTCTTTTTATTCTCTTCTCAATTTGCGAAACTTATTGTACATTATCTCCAGACTGTAGCCGATTTATGCACAGACCGACGGCTATTCGGGGCACCACTGTCCGGGTTTTCTGACCCGTGGGGGCACGCAAGGTGCCAATGGGCGAACTGTTTTGTGGACGGTAAGCCTGTGGCAGACAGCAATCTGAGGCAGCCTTCCGATTGATTGAAGAGAACTGTGACGGCCGTCTGCAGGATGGGGTGCCCTTGCTCTGCCTCCATCCGCGCCAGAAATTCCTCGCGCAGCGCTTTCTTCCAATGGTAGTAGGTCGAGCAGGCAACAGGGTGTTCTTTACACCAATGCTCTACCATTTGTCCGATTTGCGCCTGCTCGAGAAATAGTTGCAGCCACTGGCTGCCTCGCAACGACATGACTTCTATCTGCATCCCGGCACCTCCCTGTATCTGAGCCTCACGAAAATCTCATGGGAGTTTTTGGAGGCTCCAAAGACTTCCGCTGGCTTAGCACTATTTTCTCTTGCCTCAGGATGCTTGTAAAGGACGGGTACTCTATGGGCGGTTACGAAAATCCAACCCTAGAGTAATTGATCTCTACTGCTATCTTGGATCGATAGCAGTACTGGATTTTCCCGACGGAATAAAGCTGAATCATTTTGAGCTTTGGACTGGGCTTTTTTGCTTGGTGGGGGATTATAGAGTGGTCACCCAAAAATCGAAAATCATGTATCTTATAGAAATAAAATAGCATTGAAAAGAATCGGAAATTAGTTAAATTTTCAAATGGATGGCAAAACTATTCAACATCAATACTTTGAATATGACCATTATCGTCTCGCTGGATTATAAGCTTGATGGAACCAGCAGCGTTTGTGTAAAGAAAATCGCCATCACGAAGATTTTTTATAAGAGAGTCCTGATATAAATATGATTGAGAAGATTCATCGTATGTTATACCATATTCTTCATATTCTATAAGGCGTTCTTCATCTGTGATACTATGCTCTGAAATGTTTTCGGTCACAGAGGCTCCGAAGATGCCAGAGGAATAAATGTAGTACCCCCCAAAAAATAGTAGAAGTACTAAAATAGCAGTTAAAGTTTTAAAGAATGTCTTTGATTTTTTGGCACTCATGCTTGTTTTTCTCCTTAATCTGTAAAAATGATTTCTTTCCGCAATGAAGTAAAACAAATTGCAAAATAAATACCATATAAAAGAGTAAATACTATTATAGAAACAAAGAAACAAAAAAGAAGTTTTTTGAAAGGCACAAAATAGAGCGCGCCGCAAGAGCGACAATAAGTGAAAGAGATAAAAAAAGAAAAGAGAACGGCGCTGAACAATGGAATTATGAAAATGGCTGAGAGATGATAAAGTGTGATCTTTTCCAATGTATGAATGTCATAACCAATATTTTTGAGAATTCTGAAATCGTGTGAAGCCTTCAGATTTTCACATAATACATTAGAGGCAATCACCGTAAAACCAGAAACAGAAAGAATGATTGCTATGTATAAGACGGGCAAAGCTGATGTTATATAAAGGAACCCGTTTGTCTGACGGATATCATCGGAAATATCTATATAATCAACAGGTGATGATTTAATAAGAGAAGAGCTGGAATCGGATCGAAGGGAAATAAGATTGGGAAACACATCTTGCATTTCGCAATATTCTGCATGAGAAAATGGTTCATCCATTAAAGTAGAATACTTGGAATAATATGTAGAGAGAGAGCCGACGACAGAGTCAGGCACAACAAGAAGAAAAAGATTTCCGTTTGAATAGCCATCATATTGGTCAAGAGGTTCTGTGCAAATACCAGCAAAAGACAAGTTGTTATCGCCTATATCCAGTGTCGAATGTTGCTCAGCACATGTTTTGAAGGTGCCCTGAAAAGAGGACAAACAATGAACAATATACTCGTTTTCATTTAGGCTGATAGGTGCATATCCTAAGAGAGAACGGAGAGCAGAATAGTCGCTGTGGGATATGCATAAATCAAATTCGCTATAAGGCATGATCACGGCATTATATAGAGTGAAACCAGGGATAGACGAAGTGAAGGCGGAACTGGTACTTTGATATATTGTGTAGGTGCATGAATGAGAATTTGGGTATTTCTCTTTTATGTAGATATCGTAATCTGCTAAATGATTTTGATTTTGACTTGTAATGATAGAAAAGGTGAACGGAACAAGAGAAAGCCGATAATTGAAAGTGAAAATGGAAATTGCAACTACTGCAATTAGAGAAAGAGATACCGTAAAGGAACTGGTTAAGAAAGCAAATGAATTACTCATATCATTTATGCGCGCCGTAAATGCCCGCAGTACCAATAAGCGAACAGAATGATATTTCCAACTTCCTTTTTCTAACCAGTCAAAGATCCAAGCAGGGAAATAGTGGAAAAACAAATAGATAAAGAGAATAGAAAAAAGGGTGCCAAAAGTGAAATTTGCGCTTTCAGACAGAGGTTGCAGAAGGAAAAAGATGGCAGACAGAGTGATACAAATAATCGATGCAGGAAACAGAAGTTTTGCACGGAGAATCAAAACAGAAGAGGGAATTTTGTGTGGAGAGTCATACTGAAGCAAATCTTGCGGTTGTGATTTTTGAATTATTTTGATACTTCTGAATGATGAAAAGAGAAACGTGAAAAGAAAGTAAAGGAATGTAATAACAAATGGATATAATGAAAAATGAAAAGTTAAAGAATATGGTTTCCCCAACAGATTGAAGGATACGGCTTTTAAAACTTGATACACAAAAGACCCACAAAGGAAACTTAAAATAAGAGCAAAAATAGAAATATAGAAGTTTTCAAGGGTAAATACTTTGGATATTTGGTACGGCTCCATTCCAAGTGTAATGTAAATGGAAATTTCTTTGCTTCGGCGCTTTAAAATGAAATTAGTCATATAACTTGTCAGCCACAGCGAAATGGAAAATAGCAGCGAAGAAATTAGAATCATGGGTAAAATGAAGGTTGAATCGTCAAGAGGAAAGATATCATCTTCCGCAAAGAGCAAAGAGTTTAAACCGTGGATAAGAGAAAAGATTGCTGTGAGTGTTACAAAGTAGATAATGTAATCATGCGCTTGCCGTTTTGCGTTTCGAAAAGAAAGTTTCGCTAACATATTGATTACTCTCCCAACAATGATATATTGTCTAGAATTTCATGATAAAATTCACGATTCTTTTTCTCACCTTTTACGAGTTCGCTGAAAATTTTCCCGTCTTTTAAGAAAAGAACACGATCTGCATAGCTGGCGCAGAGAGCGTCATGTGTGACCAGAAAGATATTAGAGTGAAGTGTATGGTTGAGAGAAGCAATGATTTTCATTAGGGAGATGGCTGAGGCGGAATCCAAAGCTCCGGTAGGTTCATCAGCAAAAATCAGTTTCGGAGAGTTGACAACTGCACGTGCAAAAGCGCATCTTTGGCGCTCTCCACCTGAAACTTGAGAAGGTAACTTATCTAGTAAATGGCCTATGCCAACTTGATTAGCAATGTCATGAATGCGCTTTTGGATTGTGCCTTGAGCAGCACCGTTGATGAGTAAACTTAAAGATATATTCTCGCCTAAAGTAAGGGTATCCAGCAAATTGTAGTTCTGAAAAATAAAACCGAGATTATGGCGACGGAAAGCAGCCAGCTCTGATTTTTTCAAGCTGTCAAAGGAGACACCGTTGAAAAGGATATCACCCGCACTGGCACAATCAATCGTGGATAAGCAATTCAGAAGCGTGCTTTTTCCGGAACCGGAAGCTCCCATGATACATAAAAATTCGCCGTCGTAACTAATAAATGAAATATCATCAAGAGCTTTTGTAACAGTACCGTCTGATCCATAGTATTTTTCTAAGTGTTTTACTTCAATCATGTTTACAAGGCCCTCCTTACATTCTACTATAATTATAGTGTATATTGCGGTGAGATGATATGAAGGTGGATTTTAAAAACATTACAAAATTGTAAGAATAAAGCGCAAATAGGTGTTTGTCACTTTGAGAAGTTGACAAACACCTATTTTATCTTAAGGGATGGGAGCAAATCAAAAAATAATGTGCCTTCCCATCTTTCTTCAAAAAAGTGCTATAGAATAAACATACTCTACAGGTCGCGCAAATGATCCATCAGGCCGGCGCAAAGCTGTTTTATTTGCCGTCATACAGTCCGGACTTGAATTCCACTGAAAAACTATGGGCCAAAGTAAAAGCGTTCCTGCGTAAACGCAGGGCTTTGACCCCGGAAGCCCTGCAGCGGCGCGACAGGCTGCGTTTGCCTGTATTACACCTTCTGATTGCAGAAACTGGTTTGCATATGCAGAGCGTTGATGAGATTTTATGGGATCGCTCTGGATTCTATAGATTTTTGAAAAGCAAGAGAAACACAAGTATATTTGTTTACGGCAGAACGAATCGTGATTTCAATCCCCAGCTCTTTACAAAGCTGTTTACATAGATAAAGGCCAATCCCGGTGGAATCTTTCGTTGATGACCGTTACT
>ENA-OQAZ01001410-OQAZ01001410.1-human-gut-metagenome-genome-assembly--contig:-NODE-1410-length-11484-cov-17.070881_pt1 | contig 11484 bp, 16 predicted proteins | sample MGYA00242737_ERZ504531 | MGnify/ENA primary metagenome ERZ504531 (study PRJEB26092, sample SAMD00036244) | human gut metagenome | host: Homo sapiens | study: EMG produced TPA metagenomics assembly of...
GGGACACTAAAGTAGAAAGCGGAAATCCTGATATAGTAGCAAGAATTTTTGAGAATTATGGGCGTAATAGCCTTATAAAAAGACTGCAAGCAAACAGGTGTGAGTGGTGTGGCGCAGAGAATGTGCCGCTTGAAATACACCATATACGAAAACTCAAAGATTTAAGTGGCAGAAAACAATGGGAAATCGCCATGATTGGGCGTAAGCGCAAGACAATGGCACTCTGCATCGACTGTCACGATAAGTTACACGCAGGAAAGTTAGACTGACATCTGGAGAGCCGGATACATCGAGAGGTGTAAGTCCGGTTCGGAGGGGAGTTCTCGGAAACCTGCCATAGTGATATGGTAAGGCGCCGGGTTCTTACCCTACTACTCACAAGTTTAGCGCTATCCCGTTTGCCACAGTCCCCAACAGGGAAACCGGACACATGGGGCAGAACTATTTCCGCTCCCTCTTTGCGGTGGGCTTTCAAGGTCTGTTGATCTTGGTCTGTGTCGCCATCTATGCGGTGCTGATCCAGAGTATCGCCACCGACGGCGACCCCATCGGGGCGATCTGGGGCTGTGTGGGATATACGGTGCTGCTGTGTTTTACCTTATTCAAAACAGGCAGTCTTGCAAAATCCATCTTCGGCTGCCATTAAGAGACTTCGGGCCATGATGACCCGAAGCGGAAAGGAGAAATCCATGCAGGAAAAAACTGCGGGCGGAACACCAGCCGCCCCTATAAAGCTGGATGTAAGCGTGCGGGTCATCGAACCTGTGAAAAACCTCATGGGCTTTGCCAGCGTGAAATTCAATGACTGCTTTGTGGTGGAAAATCTGAAAATCGTGCAGGGCAGCAAGGGCCTCTTTCTTGGGATGCCCAGCCAGCCGGACGGCAAAGGCGGCTACCGGGATATGGCCTACCCTATCACAAAGGAGTTCCGGGAACAGCTCAATACCGCTGTTCTGCAAGCCTATGAGACAAAGCTGGAACAGATGGCGGAGCGCGGCTCTGTGGGGCGTGCGTCCATTAGCGACCAACTCAAAGCCGGAAAAGCGGCTGCCGAACAGGCAAAGGCAGAGCGGCCTCCGAAGGAAAAGCCCAGCCGCAGTGCAGAGCGTTGACCTCGGGCCATGCTGGCACGAAGCAGAAAGGAGGCGGGAACCATGCCACGCAAACGGACGGGCTATGACGCGGCCTGCTATTACGACGGAAAACTGCTGGGTCGCTGTACCAAAGCGGACAGCGACGCCTATACCTGTTGATGAACGCCTGCGGCGGGGAGGCCGCCCGTGTCCTTCGGGAATATGCCTATTTTTCCCCGGAACTGAAAGCCATCTTAGAAAAGGCAGCACTCATGCAGGCAGACCGGAGCCGGACGGGCGGAATGTTCCATGCGCCGAAAAGCTCCCCGTGGGGCGAGGTGCAGAATTGTGAAACCCTCTGTCCGGGGGTGTTTTTGGTATCTACCGCCAGCCACGGCGGAACGATGGTGGCAAACGAGGTAGCCGCCGTCCTCTCCCCAGCGGCCAAAAAATGCGGCTTCAAGGACAGGGGCTATATCTGCTATGAGGAGGACGCGCAGGAAAGCGTAGTGCTCCGGGAGCTGCTGGATAAAAAGCTGTGGAACATCCCTGACCGTATTAAGGACAAAGGACAGTTTGAAGAAAAACTCAATCAGTCCATCCGGCAGTATCACCCCGAATACTGGCGGGCAAGGCAGAGCGGACGAGAGGCCGCCGAAGCTGCCCGCAGCACAGCCCCGGCCAAAGAGGCCGCAAGATAACCTCGGGCCATGCTGGCCCGAAGCAATAAAGGAGGTGTACCAAAATGGCCTATGTGCCAGTACCAAAAGACCTTTCCAAAATCAAGACAAAGCTGGCCTTCAACCTAACGAAGCGCCAGCTTGTTTGTTTTTCCAGCGCGGCGGCGATGGGCCTCCCGGCTTACCTGTTTTCCCGTGGCAGTATCGGGAACAGCGCCGCCATGTTCCTAATGATCGGCCTCATGCTCCCGTTCTTCTTTCTGGCTATGTATGAGCGGGACGGCCTGCCGCTGGAAAAAGTGCTGAAAAATATCATCCGCACCCGGTTTCTCTATCCCCGTGTGCGGCCTTACAAAACCGAAAACTTCTATGCGCTGCTTAGCGCCAGAAAGGAGGCGCAGCCGATTGCGAAACAGCAGAAGGGCCGGAAAGCCCGCAGGCAGAAAGCCTGAAAAGCAGGGCCTTACCGGCCTGTTCACAAAAGGAAAGAACATTCCCACCACCGCCCAGCAGACCCTCCCTTACCGGGAAATGTACCGGGACGGGGTGTGCCGGGTAGCGGACCGCTATTACACCAAAACCATTGAATACGAGGACATCAACTACCAGCTCGCACAGTCCGAAGATCAGGCAGCCATCTTTGATGGGTGGAGCGCCTGCCTCAACTACTTTGACAGCAGCCTTCCGTTCCAGCTTTCCTTCCTCAACCACCGGAGCCGCCCGGGCAGCCGGTACAGCGTGAACATCCCCATGCAGGATGACGATTACAACAGCGTCCGGTGTGAGTATGTGGAAATGCTGGAAAACCAGATCGCCAAAAGCAACAACGGCATTGTTCGCACAAAGCTCCTGACCTTCGGCGTGAACGTGGACGACCTTTCCACCGCCAGGGCAAGGCTGGAACGTGTAGAGGCGGACATTTGCGGGAACTTCAAAAAGCTGGGCGTCAAGTGCCGCTCCTTTCGGGGCTGGAACGGCTGGAGCTTCTTCACGGGCAGCTTCACCCCGGCAGCGGCTCCCCCTTCCGGTTTTCATGGGATATGATCCCCAAAACCGGGCTTTCCACCAAAGACTTTATCGCCCCGGACAGTTTCGATTTTCGTTTCAGCCGTCTGTTCCGGGTGGGGACGACTTGGGGCGCTGCCTCCTACTTGCAGATTTTGGCCTCGGAGCTCTCGGACAAGCTGCTGGCGGAGCTTTTGGAAATGGATGCGGAAATGACCATCACGCTCCATATCCAAACCGTCGATCAGCCGCCGCCGTAAAATCTATCAAGGCCAAAGTCTCCGACATTGACAAGATGAAGGTGGAGGAACAAAAGAAGGCAGCCCGGTCAGGGTACGACATGGACATACTTCCGCCCGACCTTGTAACGTACAGCAACGACGCAAAGACCCTTCTGGAAGATTTACAGAGCCGGAATGAAAGAATGTTCCTGCTGACCTTCCTTGTGGTAAACATGGCCCCGACCCGCCGGGAGCTGGACAATGACCTGTTCACGGTGTCGGGTATCGTCCAGAAATACAACTGCACCTTGAAGCGGCTGGACTTCCAGCAGGAGGACGGTTTTCTTTCCAGCCTTCCGCTGGGTCATAACGGCATTGAGATCAAGCGCGGCATGACCACCAGCTCCACGGCCATTTTCGTTCCCTTTATGACGCAGGAGCTCCGCATGGATGGCGAAGCCGTCTATTACGGGCTCAACGCACTTTCCCATAACGTCATCATGCAAACCGGAAAAAGCTCAAAAACCCCAACGGCCTGTTCCTCGGCGTGCCGGGCTCCGGCAAATCCTTTGCCGCAAAGCGGGAGCTTGTGAACGTGTTCCTTGCCACCCGTGACCGGATCATTGTGGTGGACCCGATGGGCGAATACTCGCCCCTTATCAAGCGGCTGGGCGGACAGGTCATCGAGATCGCCCCGGACAGCCCCCACCACATCAATCCGATGGACATTGACCTGAGCTTTGACGAGGAAAACCCGATGGCGCTGAAAGCCGACTTTATCCTGTCGCTGATGGAGCTGATCGTCGGCGGCAAGGATGGCTTGCAGCCGGTGGAGCGGACCGTCATTGACCGCTGTGTACGCCAGATGTACCGGGAACATTTGCAGGACCCGGAAACAAGCAAAATGCCGACCCTCCAAACCCTGTATGACCTGCTCTGTTCCCAGCCGGAGGGCGAGGCGGTACGGCTGGCAACTGCCCTTGAAATCTATGTGTCGGGTTCCCTTAACGTGTTCAACCATGAAACCAATGTGGACTTAAACCGCCGTCTGGTATGCCTTGACTTAAAAAAGCTGGGGGCCGGGCTTCGGACGATTGCCATGCTCATTATGCAGGACTTGGTAAACTCGCAGGTGTCCATGAATTTCCTCCGCGGTATCGCTACATGGTGCTACTTCGACGAGTTCCATGTGCTGCTCCGTGACCGGCTGACGGCAAGCTACTGTGTGGCAATCTGGAAAATGCTGAGAAAAAAAGGGTGCGTTCCCAGTGCTTTAACGCAGAACGTGAAGGATTTTCTGGCAAGCCCGGAGATCGAGAACATCTTTGAAAACTCGGACTTCCTTGTGCTGCTCTCGCAGGCACAGGGGGACCGGCAGATTTTAGCCAAACAGCTTGGGATCAGCCCCCACCAGCTTTCCTATGTGACCCATACCAATTCCGGCGAAGGGCTGCTGTTCTTCGGGAATACCACCATCCCGTTTGTTGACCGCTTCCCGCAGAATACCGAGCTGTACGCCATTATGACCACCCGCCCGGAGGACAAAAAACAGGAAATGAACCGGGCATAACGCACTTCGGGCCATGATGGCCCGAGGTTTGGAAAGGAGGGATACATCATCGGAAAGAAACCGGATCAACGGAATTTTCAAAGGCCGGGGCCGACGGAGGATACCGGGAGCAATCGCCCCGGACCGGCTGAACGGGAAGGGCCTTCCCCCGCACCATCCCGACGCCTGCGGTTTAAGGACGAGGATACCGGGCAGGACAGTCCTTCGGGCCACAATGGCCCGAAGTCCAAAAGCGGCAAGTTTCAAGAGGACAGCCGGAAAAGCCGTCCCTCTGACCGCATGAGGCAGGAAGATGAAGCGGGCGAGCCGAAGGATACCGGCAAGGCACAGGAGCCGGAGGCTCCGCCGAGAAGGCCGGGAGCAAAAAGGACAAGTACCAGAAAGCACAGGCAAAAGCGGAACACGCCGGGGGAAAGCTGGGAAAGGCCCGGGAGAAACTGGACAAGACCGAGGCAAAACGGGCAGCGAAGAAGCCGCCGGGGCTTGCAAAAAAGGCAGTCCGGGGAGCCCGTACAGAAGCATGGTTCTATGTCCACAACAAGATACACGAGGTCGAGCATGAAAATGTGGGTGTGGAAGGAGCCCATAAATCCGAGCTGGCCGCAGAGGCCGGAACCCGGAAACTGACCCGCTATGCCAAACGCCGCTGGCAGGAACACCCGGCCCGGAAAGTGGCAAAGTGGGAACGGAAGGACATAAAAGCCCGGGCCAATGTGGATTTTCAGAAGATGGCCTCCGAGCACCCGGAGCTTACCAGCAATCCGCTTTCCCGTGTGCAGCAGAAATGGAAACTGAAACGCCGGTATTCCAAAGAGGCAAAGGCGGCTGCAAAACAGGGTGCAAAGGCCGCAAAGAAAACCTCTGCCGCTTCGGGAACTGCGACCCGTCGGGCAGCGCAGTTTGTGACCCGTCATCCCGTGGCGGTGCTGGTCCTGCTCCTGCTGTTGCTGCTCTGTTTTCTTGTGTCGGCGGTAAGCTCCATCTTTCCCACGCTTGGCAGCGGCCTTGCCAGTGCGTTATCCGGCACCTCCTATGCCTCGGAGGATACGGACCTGCTGGGGGTGGACGAGGACTACACAGCGTTGGAAAACGAGCTGGCGCAGACGGTGGCAAACATCGAAAGCACCCATCCCGGCTATGACGAGTACCGCTATTCGGTGGACGAGATCGGCCATAACCCCTATGAGCTGGCGTCCTATCTCTCGGCAAAGTACCATGTCTATTTCCGGGAACAGGTGCAGGACGAACTGCGAGAAATCTTTGAGGCACAGTATGAGCTGACCTTGACGGAGGAAGTCGAGATACGCTACCGCACCGAAACCAGCACCGACCCGGAGACCGGGGAAACCACCACCGAGGAAGTCCCCTATGAGTATTACATCTTAAATGTGACCCTCACAAACAAAACGCTGCCTGCCGTGATCCTGCCGAGGCTTAACGAACAGCAGCGGGAAATCTACACCGTTATGCAGCAGCTCAAAGGCAACAAACCCTATCTGTGGGAAGGGATTTACAACGGTGGCGAAGATACCGGCCCCAGCTATGAGATATCCGGCGAGGCGCTGGATGACCCGGCTTTTGCGGCGCTCATGGAAGAAGCCACAAAGTACATCGGCTGGCCCTATGTGTGGGGCGGCTCCAGCCCGTCCACCTCCTTTGACTGTTCGGGCTTTGTCTGCTGGGTGTACACGGCCAGCGGCGTCCACAACCTGCCCCGTACCACGGCGCAGGGCATTTACAACCAGTGTGCTATCATTTCTCCCTCCGAGGCAAAGCCCGGCGACATTATCTTTTTCACGGGAACCTATGACAGCCCCGGCCCTGTATCCCATGTGGGGATTTATGTGGGCGACGGGATGATGCTTCATTGTGGTTCGCCCATCCAATACGCAAACATCAATTCAAGCTACTGGCAGACACATTTCTATGCCTTCGGGCGTTTGTGAACCAGAGGAAAGGAGTCCTTGCATGAACAAGATCGACAAGCTCGATAAGGAACTGGAAAAAGCCCGGGAGAAGGCCGCCGAATGGCAGGCCAAAATCCGGGAGCTGGAAAAGCAGAAACAGGAGGAAGAAAACAGCCAGATCGTGCAGGCGGTGCGCTCCCTCAAATTGACGCCCGCCCAGCTTATGGCTTTTCTGAATGACCCCAAAAACAGCCTTACCGCTTCGGGCCATACTGACCCGAAGCCGGAGGCACCCGAAAAGGAGGACACAGCCAATGAAGAAAATTAAATACCGCAGGCTGGCGGCGATGGCTGCCAGCCTTTTGTGTTGCCTGATCTTTACAGTCCCGGCTTATGCACAGAGCAGCGAGCCGCAGCCGGAGACAGCTCCCTCCCCGGCAGAAACCGAAGCAGAGCCGGAAACCCAGAACCCTTTACCCCGGACGGGACGGGAACCGTGGTGGACAACGCCACCGACGAGGATGGAAAGGAGTTCTACACCATCACCACCGCAGACGAGAGCGTGTTTTATCTGGTGATCGACAAACAGAAAACCAGCGAGAACGTCTATTTCCTCAATACCGTTACCACAGACGACCTTCTGCCTCTTGCCGAACAGGGTAAGGAACCGCCCAAAGAAGTGACCCCGGAGCCAGAGCCAAAGCCCACTGAACCGGTGGAGGAAGTACCGGAACCCGAGCCGGAGAAAAAGGACAGCCCCCTTCTCTCTCTGCTCCTGATTGGTGCGGTGGTGCTGGCCGGCGGTGGAATTGGTTACTATTTCAAGATTTACAAGCCGAAGCATGAGCCCCGGATTTGGAAGATGATTACTGCGAATATGAGGACGGGGAGCTGGAGGAGATCGCAGAGGAACCCGAGGACGAAGATACCCCGCCGTGGAGGAAGAGATAGTGTCAAATGACCTATGAAAAAACGAGCCAAAGAAAAAAGGCTCAAATGAACCTTGAAAACTGTAGATATTTTATGTTGTGGTAGCTTACCGCCACCCTTGACAGCACGAAAAAGAACTGCTGTAGGTGAATCACCGACGGCGAAGAACTCAAGAACAGTTTGAATTTTCCGTCGTTTACAGCAGTGTAGCAGTTCTTTCGTGCCATCAAGGGCAGGCCGCTTTGCGGTGGCTGGGATAATTACCTCTGGCTCTGAATCTAAGAACAGTTAGCGCTTCGCCGTGTTGCAGGTTCAGAATCGTCTGTTGACCAAGGAAGATGAGAAGCTGCCATTTGCCCAGCATCGTGTCAGCCTGAGACAGCATTTCGACTTCATTTAAGACTTTATAGTTGTTGTGTTTGTGTGGTCTTAGGAAGTTGTAATAAGCAACCCAGAGGGCGAGATCATAGTTGGCTCCATCGATGTTATCAAAGCCGTTGGTTTTACGATAGGAAGCTTTGTATGTACGGTTTAAGCGTTCAATCATCTGCTTGTAAGGTCTGAATTTTTTAGAAACTTCATCGTCATTGGTGAGTCCGATTACCTGTGTGATTTCAAACTTAAACTTATCACCGAATTCATGGAAGAACTGTTGGGCGGCAAGGGGATATGCACTGTAGCCATCTGCAATGAACTTAAAGTTCTTAGGTAGTTCTTTTAGATGCCGGAATGCCATCCGCATTGCCAGAATGCATGGACCAACACCTCGATTATCAGATACCTGATAGCCGATAACAGAGCGTTTGGCAGCATCCATGATAAACCAGATATAGGTTTTGATACCACGGATTTTGATGTATGTCTCATCAGCAGTAAATACATTGCCAGTTTTGTAATCGTAGTTGTCTACGAAAGGTTTTATGCAGACAGAGGCGGTTTTACAATAGTTGGCAACTTGCTGGTGTGAGATGCTGATGCCGTGTATGTCCTTCAACGCCTGAGCGGTTTTACGAAGCGATAACCCAAGATTCACTTTGTAGGTAAGACAAAGTGACATGACATGCTGGTCATGTTTACTGAATTTTAGGGAAGAAGCATTCTTGGGAAGAGTGTTTAAATCCATGCGAAAGAAATCTATCTGGAATTCCCGGTAGATGTAATGGAGTTTATATTTGTTCTTGCCATAGTCCTCCTTAAGGTCTTTTTTATCAACCTTGTTTAGATTGTGGAGGTAGTAAGGACATTTTGGATTTACGCATTTGTGGACAACAAAGTGTTTGCGGTCTTTCTTATGAGCCAGCGAGTGATTGCAGTGCGGGCATTTGAGGGAGTAGGACTTTGAAAAACGGTTTTCTTCCGGAGAGAATGCGGTGGAGCATACTTTGCACAGGATCTGTCCTTTTGAACCATTATTCTTGTAGAGATAAGGCTTTGGAGCATTGCAACGTGGACAGGTACAGTTGTCATCAATATCACATTCAGAACGGCGGCTGACAGGTTTGATTTTCTTGCCATACTTCCATTCGAGGTAAGGAATGTAGTCTTTGTAATCCCATTTTTCGTAATAGATTATTTTTGGGAGCTTATCAATCTTGAATTTTTGATATTTGGGAGAATGGGAATCATCGAAGACCCACTGCTTAAGGGGAATATATCTGCAGATAAAATTAAAAAGCCAGCAGATTTGTTTATGTTGGTATTGAATAAATAGAAGTAAATAAAGTATAATGTCCATGAGCATTGTCTCCTTGTTGATAATGGTGTTTGTGGTGAACTCATTATACTTCTTTTGGGAGGTCAATGCTCTTTTATTTGCAAACATCCAATAATCAAGGTTTTAAAAGAATTTTAGAACAATAAAATGGGTAGTTTTTGACACTACCTACTTTGGAAAGGTGGTTTAGATATGAAATTTGGACCGATTGAAATCAAGGATAAAAGTAATCGGACGATCGTACTGAGAAATGCAACGCCGGAAGATGCAGAAGATTTAATCACGTACTTAAAAGTCACCACAGCGGAAACACCATATCTGATCCGGGAACCGGAAGAAGTTGTCATGACACAGGAGCAGGAGACAGCGTTTATCAATAATTGTCTGAATTCGGACAGATCCTTAATGTTAATTGCAACGTTGGATGGAAAACATATCGGAAACTGTTCTTTCAATCCGGTTGGAAACTATAAGAGATATCGGCACAGATGCGAAGTGGCAATTGCTTTATATCAGGAATTCTGCGGATATGGTATTGGAAAAATCATGATGGAAACAGTGCTGAAAGAAGCAAAAGAGATTGGATTTGAACAGGCGGAGCTTGAAGTGATCTCGGATAATCAAAATGCAATTACATTGTATGAAAAACTGGGATTCCAGAAATATGGCACATTTCCAGATAACTTGAAATATGCGGATGGACATTATACGTCTGCGGACTGGATGATGAAAAAATTATAATTGCTGAAATATATTTTAGATAGGTTAGGATGATATGGACTTGAGAGTGTTGCACTACTTTTTGACAGTGGCAAGAGAACAGAGTTTTACAAAAGCGGCAGAACAATTGAACATTACACAGCCAACGTTATCCAGACAGCTTGCAGCGCTGGAGGAGGAACTTGGCGCAAAGCTTTTTAACCGCGGAGGACATCAGATCACGCTCACAAATGAGGGACTGTTGTTAAAAAGGCGTGCACTTGAAATCGTAGATTTAGAGGACAAGATCGTCAGCGAGTTTAAAGGAAATAACGATTCTATCGAGGGAAAAATAACGATAGGCTGTGGCGAATTTCTGGCAGTGGAATCGCTGGCAAAAATCTGTAAAAACTACAGGGAAAAATATCCGTTAGTCCAGTTTGCAATCCACACCGGAACGGCGGACAATGTTCTGGAAATGATGAACAAAGGGCTGGTGGATATCGGACTTTTTTTTAGAACCGGTCAATACGCAGGGACTTGACTACATCCGAATGCCGGAAAACGACCATTGGGTGGTAACGATGCGGCCGGATGATCCGCTTGCAGAGAAAGAGGTCATCACGAAAAATGATCTGCTGGATGTGCCGCTGATCCTGCCGGAGCGCATGAATGTGCAGAGTGAGCTGGCAAACTGGTTTGGAAAGGATTTCGGGAAGCTTCACATTGCATTTACGAGCAATTTGGGAACCAATGCGGGAGTGATGGCGCTGCACGGGCTTGGCTATCCGGTTTCCATTGAGGGAGCAGCAAGGTACTGGCGGAATGATCTGGTCGTTCAGAAAAGGCTTTTCCCGGAACTTAAAACCAGCACAGTGATCGCATGGAGGCGGAATATTCCGTATTCACCGGCGGTAAGCAGGTTTATCGAAGAACTGAATTAGAAAATGGATGTGCTATAAAACGATAGCAACAGCAAGTTGCTTTCCACAAACTGAATTTATCTGTATGATATGGGTTAAGGAGGCAGCAGCTATGGAAACAAAGAATATCATTTTGAAACTTCGCATGCAAAAAGGACTGTCACAGGATGAATTAGCAGAGAAAATCATGGTGACAAGACAGGCAGGTATCCCGCTGGGAGAATGGCGAGACAGTACCAAATACAGAAACATTAAAACTTTTGTCAAAGGAATTTGATGTTTCCATTAATACACTTCTCAGAGAACCAAGAAAACTGATCTGCCAGTGCTGTGGAATGCCGATCGAGGATGATTCCATATTGGGGCGCGATAAAGATGGTACACTGAATGAAGAATATTGCAAGTGGTGCTATGCAGATGGAACTTATACCTACAGCAATATGGATGACTTGATCGATTAAATGCACTTGTAGGCAAATATGTGAATCTTGAATACAGACTGCCAAATGGACAGAAAGTGAAATTTTTAGATGATCAGAAACATATCTTGGAAACCAGTTGGAATCGGAATTTGGAAGCGAGAGATGTTTTGGAATTGTTGCGAATATGGATTTTATCATGATTTGTACCTATGAGAAAGACGGTGCAGATCCGGAATTACTCCTTTATAAAAAGAGAATAAAAATATTATGCCTGAAAAGCATAAACAAAAACATACATTATAAAGTATTAGACAATAATAGAAAAATGGTTATATAATAG
>ENA-OQAZ01001412-OQAZ01001412.1-human-gut-metagenome-genome-assembly--contig:-NODE-1412-length-11480-cov-1.601955_pt1 | contig 11480 bp, 9 predicted proteins | sample MGYA00242737_ERZ504531 | MGnify/ENA primary metagenome ERZ504531 (study PRJEB26092, sample SAMD00036244) | human gut metagenome | host: Homo sapiens | study: EMG produced TPA metagenomics assembly of...
TAATTGGGTTTTCACTGTAACGCCACACTGGACGTGGGTAATTCTCTGGCTTTTCCTGCCATGGTATATTGGACAGCTCTTTTCCTATAATCTTTGCCATTTTTTCTTCCTTTCCCTTTTCTTTTTTCAGGTTCATTTTCTAGAAACGTACACGGTATGTCTGAATTTCGTATGGTTTGATTTCAATATCAAATCCATTGTCTTTTTATGTCAACTGCCATTTTTGCATTTTCGATACAATCACAGCTCTCAACCGATACAATTTCCTTTTCAAAGCTGATATGTGCTTTTGTTCTGGCATTTTCAGACTCATACAGACGAATGATTACACCGTCACTATCCTCTGCCATCTTTACGGTCTCAAGAATAACATTTTGATGATCCACCGATACAAAGCTGCTTTCATTGCCTACACAACCACCCTCCACACTAAGAAGCGGCTGGTTGAGCTTCATTGCCTCCTGTACCGTCTTTGCCTGACGCCAGTTCTCTGCATGCGGATACAATGCATAGGTAAAGGTGTGCTCTTCCTGATCGGCTGTCGGATTCGGCTCAATTCCAGATTTAATGAGAGTTAATGTCATCACACCATCAATCGCAGAATGACCATACTTGCAGTCGTTCAACAGACTGACACCATAATGTCCCTCTGACATATCCATCCACTTTTGTCCGCAGCTCTCAAAGCGAGCCTCGTCCCAACTGGTATTTTGATGAATTTTTCTTGTCAGATTTCCAAACTGAATATCAAAGGTCGCCTCATCCGTATGAAGATCAACAGGGAAATGAACCTTAAGCAGATGCTGATGCTCTTTCCAATCCACATAAGTATCGAAACGAATGACCGCACTATCTGCATAGAAAGTAATGGTCTGGCGAATCAATGAGTTGCTGATCGTTCTCTCAAGTTCAATTGATACACAAAGCGGTCCCAGATCGGTCCATTCAAAACGAGAAAGATTGGATACCTCCCATCCCTTTTCTGTATAGTACATATCGATATCCCAATTGTCAAAGCACATTGGTTTATCCTCATACATTACCATTCGGTTACCCTTTTGGTCTGGCTTTAACACTTCGCGATCATTCTTCTTGTCATACAGACGAGCAATCATACCATTTTCATCAAATACGACTGTATAGAATGGTGTCTCCAGTGTCTTTCTCTCAGCCTCATTCTCAATTGAGTACCAGTTATACTTCTTTGCGTCTTCACTCAAGCTTACCTTTTGATAGACGCGACTTCCCTTTGATGGAAGTTTTTTCAGTGCGGCAACTGCACCATTTTTTGTATGCTGAATTGGGTAAATCATGCCTTTTGATCTTCAAGTGCCTCGCCTTGCATCCATCCGGAAGGCGAACCAGATCATCTCGCTCAAAACCAAGTGTATTAACTACAGTAATGCCGTCTCCCTCATTTGCGATTGCCTTCAGTCGCTCTTTTTCAAGTACTTCTGCCTCACAAAGCAGTTCCTCGTATTCCTTCTTTGTCACCTCATACACTTCGTGGATCGCAGAACCCGGAAGAATATCATGGAATTGATTTAACAAAATCACCTTCCACATGCGCTCAAGTTCTTCCTTTGGATAAGAAACTCCCTTTTCCTCTGCAAGCACAGACAGCAGTTCCAAATCCATCATTGCAAGCTCACTCTTTCGGTTGCCTTTTTTGTTTCTTCCCATAGAAGTAAGCGTTCCTCTGTGATACTCAAAGTATAATTCACCTTCCCATACTGGCAAACGCTTATTTTTGCTTACTCGCTCGTCAAGGCGCTCAAAATAAGCAACTGGACTTTCCTGAATCAACCTTTGGAATACCTGCGATTCCCTTGTCAAGACGAGATGAAACTCTTCTAACATTTCTCTCGTCGGACCACCGCCACCATCACCAAAGCCATAGCAGATCAGCACTTCATTGTTTAGATCTTTATTCTGATAGCGATCCCATGCACCAATAACCGCATCTGCATCCAGCATACCATTATAAGTCGTGAAATGAGTCTTCTTGACATCCTGTCCAACACTTGGCGTTGTAATCAGGTGAGTCAAAATACCAGTGCCGTCAATTCCCTTCCACATAAAGGTATCATGTGGGAACTTGTCAATCTGATTCCATGCAAGCTTGGTTGTCATGAAATAGTCAATTCCACACTCCTTCATAATCTGAGGAAGTGCACCACTGTAACCAAAGACATCCGGCAACCATAAAATCTTACTGTCAATGCCAAACTCATCCTTGAAGAACTTCTTTCCATATAAGAACTGTCTAACAAGTGACTCTCCGGAGGTCAAATTACAATCGGCCTCAAGCCACATACCACCCTCTGGAATCCATCTGCCTTCCTTTACACGCTGCTTTAGCTTTGCATAACCTCCGGATAGCGCTCCTTCAAAAAGACATATAGCTGCGGCTGACTGGACATAAATTTGTAATCTGGATATTCGTCCATCAGCTTTAACACAGTTGAAAAGCTTCGAGCCGTCTTTTCTCTTGTCTGAGACACGGTCCACCACCAAGCGACATCAATATGGGTATGTCCAATGCAGGAAGCAATCAGCTCATCATGTCCGCAAAGCTCTGGATTTTGATACAAATGCGCATCAATATAGGACTGAGCAGTTGCAACTGATTCGTCAAATGCCTTTGAATGTGGGGTTCGAAGATCCAACTGATTCACTGCACCATTTAGCGCCTCTACCAACAGACTTCTTGTGCGTCCCTCCGGCATTCTATTATAGCGATAGGCATCGGCCGGTGCCTTTAGATCATAATACAGCTTCATTAATGCCAAATCGGTCTCAGCAGCAGTCACCTTCAGTGAAAATTCATTATGGAGAATACCAGTATAAGCCTGAAGATCCAATGTATAAGTGCGTCCTGCCTCTGCACAATCCGTCAGACGAACTTCTCTGTGATTCATATCCTGACCCTGAACTGCCTGTCCATCTACAAATAATAAAAACTGTGGATTGCGTCCATCATCCCACTCTTCAATCTGGGTGTGAATTTTTAGGAAAATGCATTTTTGATCCATCGACTGCGGAACTGTAAATTGGGCACGAAACCAATAATAGGTGTCCTTTCCATACCATCTGTCTGTGCTACTGTCAAAGCTCTCCCACGGCATCGGATCTAAATCAGCTTCCTCTGGTCTCATAAAAAGCTTCTTTTTTGTCTGCCACTTTACAATGTCCGTATTGGATCGTTCAATTAACGGTCTGAGTTCTCTAATAATTACCCAGACACGCTCGTCTAAATATCTCATATAAACTACCTCACCTTTCTTTCAAAACCGATATCATTTTTCAATAACCTACTTTTAAAATACGCTTATCCAAATGATATCTGGTTTTTGAATTCTTGTAAACTGTTTTTTGTAAACTCAATCTCCGCCAAGACCGCTTCGTGCAGCACCTTGAACAAACCTCTTCTGTACAAAGCAATACAGAATTAACAGTGGAAGCACGACAAGCAGTGCACATGCAGAAATAGATGCATTTTGTACATATGGATTTTCTTCATTGATCAGATTTAGCCACACTGCATGCATTTTGGCTGCATTTCCGATTGGCCAGCGAATATTGCCCTGAAGTTGGTGATAATTGTAGGCCAACTGTAATGTATTCTGATTCAGCAAACTGTTGTAGTACACATCTGTATAGTTCCACAGAAAGCTAAGTACAGAAACTGTCAAAATGGATCCTGATGCACTCGGAACCACAATCTGGAAGAAGGTGCGAAGGAATCCTGCACCATCTACAAATGCTGCTTCCTCAATTGAGTACGGAAGTCCTCTGATGCCCTGACGCAAAATATAAATATAAAGACCACTCTTTACACCCATTCCAGTTGCAGCAAGTACAAGCATTGAGGCCATATTTTTGGTCATGTTAATTCCCGAACCTGTCAGTGCTCGGATGATACCAAAAGATCAAAGCTTCTAAATGTAGAAAACTGCGCTAACATAATACAATCCGACGGCACAACGATCGTAAAGATACCATCGCAAATAAAATCTTGCTGACAATCTTCATCTTACCCTTATTGAGTCGTGCAAATGAATAGGCTGCCAATCCAGTAGAAAGCACCTGGAAAAAGGTCAAACCGTCGTCGTTGCAAGTGTATAGCAAAGACTTGGCCAATAATTTAATACAGCCTTTGTCATACTCATCTCAAAAAGATCGTTGATACCTTTTGCGGATCCATACGGAGCTCTTACTTGCAAGTGCACTTGGATCAGTCAACGCATCCTTTGCCAGCTTAAGAAGTGGCGTCAAAATGACAAAGCCAAGTGAAATCAATATAATATAGCGAAAAAGCAGTGCGATTGCTTTCTTCACTCTCTTTTGAATCGTATAACGGCTGAGTCTTCCTTTTCTCAGATCGACCCAGAAGCTGATACCGGCAGTCGTCTGTGCCATTGCCATTCGTTCTCTGTGGCTGAGGCCTTTTCTCTTTGTCTTAGTCATAATAGAATACCCCCTTTGACACAATGCCGCATATGATGCCGATGCTTGCCAGAGTTGCCACAAAGTAGATCACACTCATCGCTGCTCCATAGCCATAATACATGGACTGACCTTTGAAGGTAACATTGTAAATAGTATCGGTAACATCTGCTTTTGCAAACGCTTCAGAAATACTGTATACCAGACACACCAAAATCATCGGAGAGATCATTGGCAGTGTAATCTTACAGAACGTTTCAAATGCACTGCAACCTTCAAGCTGTGCTACCTCATATAGGTAGGAGAAATTGCCTGCAGACCAGACAAAAAGATCAAAATCTGAACACCTGATGTCGTAACCACATCGAAGATATTGGAAATGTACGAAGTCAGAAGTGTTGTAATCTGCTGCGGAATTCCACTGTTTACAACAAGGTCAGTCAGCCAGTCCAGATTGACAACCGACTCTGAGGTCTGTGCCGTAAGGGAAACCTCAGAGAGTTCAATTGTCGTAATACCTGTTGCTAAAATAATCGGAATAAAGAAGATTGCGCGAAAGAATCCCCTGCCCTTAAACTGCCCATTTAGCAAAATCGCAATGAAAAGCGATACAAAAATCTGAATCGGCACATTTGTCAGCATACTTGTGAATGCAGATGCCAGATCCTTTGTAAAATCTGCGTCCACACCCAGCGCATATTTAAAGTTTTCAATTCCATTGAAGGTTCCCTTAAACACACCGCTTTCCATCTCCATGCTATTAAACGCATAGTAGAAAGTTAAAAACAATGGTCTTAAAAAGAAGAAAATCAAACCGATTAGCCACGGAAGCAAAAAGATCAAACCCCATAGAGCGGTCTTCTTTTCAAGACTTTTATAATGCTTTTTTGTTTTCTTTGCCTTACTATCTTTACTCATCATCACCCCTCCTTATTTTTTAATCTGATAATCCAGTGCTTCCACGCTGACACCGTCAATCACTGCCGGTTCATCACTGTAATTGATATAAACTTTTACACCATTTGAATAGGTGATAATTCGCAAATTATCATCTTTTTCAAACAGTTCATGGGCTACAATAGAAGCGTCCTTTACCTGTTCATAGAAGCGCTCATACTCTGCATAAATTTCCGGAATCAAATCCTTCCAATAACTGTAATCGACTGCAAACAGATCCTGCTGCTCTGTCTTATTTAACAGTGAGCTGTCACGGTAAGTGAAGGTAAATTTCAATGCACTTCTTGATTCGATCGCCTGAATCATCTGTCTGCGAATATCGGTTGTCTCTAAATTAAGTGATTCGCCAGAGTAGATCTTATAGCCATCCAATACAAGCTGCATAAACGGAATCGATGCATCCAAAATTCTCATACCGCTGTCCTGTGTCGGAATATCTGTCAGACTGCTGCTATATGCATAGGCATCTGATATTGGATTCGACAGCATCAGTTTCATATTCTCTGACATAGATTTTGCCGCATCCATGCAAATCTCTTCACCTGTTGACATTGAAACCTGGGTTCCTTTATAGTTGGTTGATATAAAGTTTAACAGATCTGAACTTGCCAACGTGTTAATTCCAAGCTTCTTGGTAAAGCTTTCCTTAATTTTCTGCAGGTAGCTGTCTAAATAGTTAGGATTGATCATATACAGCTTATAATCTGCCTCTTCGTCCACCTTCAATGTAACCGGATCAAATGTGTAAAGCTGAGCACGATTATTGACAATATTCCAGGAAACACGATCACCACTTAATCCCTTTTTTGTATAAGCTGACTGCAGTAACAGATTTGGATAGATTTCTGCGCCAATCGACTCTGCATATGTGGTGAGCTTCTTAAAATCTGAGTTGCTGCCAAGACCAGATGCAATGGAAACACCTCCTGTCAGCGCTCTCTGATTCATACCGCCACCTGTCATACCACTGTAAATCAGCTTTATATTTTCTATTCCTGCTGTATTCAAATCGTCAAGCAGCTGTTTTGCCTCCGAAAATGATGTAAGCGTCTGCTTTCCCTGATAAGGAATCCCGAGGAAATATTGGGTCTTATCGGTTGTACCTAGCACCTCTGTAAAAAACGGTGTATTTTCTTCTGGCTCCTCTGCCGTCAGCTCGCCCTGCTCAACCAGATAAGTATTGTAGCATTTTGCCATATCTACATAGTCGGCATCCTCGCCCAACCAATAGTAGCGAAGCGTAATGTTTTCGTCATATACATCCGTAGATGCTTTTGACACGGAATAGGAACTATTTGAATCAGAAGCTACCTTTTGCTGCGGCTGAATGCCGAAAGTCAGCTTCATTTTACAAAACGGTTCAGAATTATCCGTATTCGCAATATAGCATCCAGAGTCGCTGCCTCCGCACCATTCTCGATAATTGCAAGAACTGTGCTGTCAGATGTCTTCATACCAAACACTGGCATCATCATCTGCGGATTGACACTGTTATAGGTTGTTGAATTGATCAACCGATCACCGCCGTACCAACTTGCAGAGTAATGATACTCCTTCACTTTTGTGCTATCAAGATTGATCAGCGCGCCACTTCCGTCTGGAATAAACATATAGCCATCGTCATATTCTACATCCGTCGCTGACGTTAAAAAATACGGTAGCAAGCCAAGGGACATAATTGGGCTTTCCTCATCGGTCTCAATCGCGCTTGTATCCACATTGACAACCAGTTCATCACCGTCCAGATAGTATTCGACCGGAACCACAATCGTCAGATTGCTTGGATACTCTGATTCATCCACCTCATAGGCTTCCAAATCCTTGAAAAGCTCCTCCTCTGTGTAAGCGCCAGTCTCATAAAACATTGCATACAGCTCTTTTACTTGAAGCTTTCCAAGTGTCTTATCCTTATTAGAAAGCGATGCCAATCTCCAGTTGACAGCTGTGAATAATAGGTCTTTTTTAAATTCTCAATCTCAGCCTGACTCAGATATTGCAGCACAAACTCATTCATACGCTCGTCACTGATATCCTGCGGGAAATTTTTATAAGTCATTGCATTATCGCCGAGTGTATACAAAAATTCTTACGCCGCCATCGATATATTGATAGGAAAGCTGCCCCAAATCCGCACACATTGTAAATGAATTGTAGGTGCTGTAAGTCGAATACAGTTCGCTATACTTTCCATTAAAATAGCTGACTGTTAAATCCGATTTCTCTGCGTCTGTAATCTTTGCCAGATTTTCATCTGCACTCAAATTCGTATCCTTATAGGCTCCTGTTTTTTTGTCCATCCAGCGAATTGTTCCACTTTTTGGCTTAATTAACAACTCCATATTGTCAGACTCGGCAATGGTGACAAAATCGGTTCCTGTAATTTTGTCTGTTTCCTGAGATACCCAATACCCTTTATCACCCGGCTGTAAATCAGTTGAAGCTTCACTCTCTGCCGCTTTTGTCTGCTCCTCATCTGCATACACTGCTATGGTTTCTAGAAGCGCTGCACTGAGTAAAACAGGCACAACCCAGATTCTCTTTTTTGAGTGAATTTTCTGTTCCTTTTGTCGTCTCATATCGTTACGCCTCCTTTCTACCATAATAGGTTGATTTCTGTGACAATCTCTAACACATCATTGACAAACTGTGAAAACAGTGTTGCAAACAGTAAGATTACAAACATAATCAACAACATTGCAACAACTGAAAGTAATAAAGTTGCGACATTTTTCGTAAAGCTGTATTGGTTTACCATAATCGTTCCAATAAACATATAAAAGAAGAATAACAGCATTCCCAATACAAACAGTGCATTGACAAGAGCAGCCTCATTCTGCGTTACCAAATTAGAGAGAAGTGTTCCAACGAGATTCAGCCAGCAAGCCGGATACAATGCATATCCAACCACTTTTGTAATATGAACCACTTTTCCCTTACCAGAAAGCAGCACACCGACACCCCAGTTTGCAAAAATAAAAATCACATACGGCAGCAATGCACTTCCAACGACAAGAGGCGCATTCATATTGTCGATATCCTCAAATGCCAACAAAAATCCGGTATAGCGGAATTTGATTAAACTAATCCATCCAAATAGGATAATCACAACAATTGCAAATGCCAAAGAGCCGCCATACTCATGCTTTTTGCTCTCTTTTTTAATATGAAGATCTGGAATTGGTCTTCCATCATAATACTTCACATCGTCAAATGCCTTGAATGGATTGGTCATCACATAACCTGGCCATGTCAAGCAAGTAAATTTTAATTTGTCAAAGAAGCGTCTTACCTTTGTATTTTTATGCTCTTTTGGTCCATATTTTTTATAGAGACCAAGTACAGCCAATAGTACAATCACAAGCACCAATACCAGTATGATCTGTGAAAAATGACTGCTCATCCACTCTTTTGACACTTTTGCGAATGCGCTTGAATAATAGGAGCGATCACCGCCCTTATAGAAGTTATCCATCGCATCCTCATAGTCACCGGCACGCAGCTGATATTTTCCGAGTCCAAGATTCGCATAGTAGAAATTACTGTTGATATCAAGAACCTTTTGCCAATAGGTAGATGCCTCCTCATAGTCATAGCGTGACTGTGCCTCAAGACCCTGGTTGATCAAATGACCATATTCAGTTGGTGCAAACACCTCGATGGATTGATAAGCCAAATCAACAGCAAGCACTTTTTCGCCCATAAAGCAAATGCCGACAGGCTGTTTAACCTGCCTCTGCGTTTCCAGATCCGCCAAACTCATACATTAAGTTTCCATCATTGCTGTAAACAAAAATTCTTGAATAGACAGAATCCAGTACAGCGAAGCGACCATCGTCTGCCACAGCTATATTGGTCAAATTCGAGAGCGATTTTCCACTTTCATCAAAATCACCCATCGGACGCTCTGTAAATTCGCTCTCTGGCATCACATCGTCTCCAGATGCATTGAGCTTTCGAATTGGATCCTTTGAAGTGGAATCTGCAATACTGGCGTAGAGAAAGCCCTCAGCATCAATTGCCAGATCACTGTAGGTTGTCGGAAGCCACAGACTGCTTCGTGCCTGCTGGGCCTCTGTCTGAATAGAACGCCAAAAACGATCAATCAGTGAAACAGTAACTGGAGTTGCACCCACATAACGGTTAAAGTTTCCTTCCGGATCCAACTCAGCAAAGCCCTCATAACAGTTGTTTACCAGCACATACATACGGCCTACACTGTCAACTGCAATGCGCTTTGGCTTATAGGCAACTGTCAATCCAATACAGTTCGGATCGCCAATTGCTCGAACAAATTTGTAGTTTTCATCAAACTCAATAATCTCGCCCTGATCCATCTCACAGATATAGATGTGTCCATCCTCTGTTACCCAGATGCCGGTCGGGGCATTGATTGCGCTTTTCGTTCCGTCATCTCTCGTATACTCCGTAATGTAAACTGCATTCTCAAAGTTTTCATCAGCAATGACAATGGTTCCCTTTAATGTCACATACACCTTTCCATTGCGATAATAAACAGCAGATACAGTTGACATGGATTCAAGACCAAGCTCAGATGCATAAACCGTGCGTTCCAACTCATACGCATCCGGAGCCGGGACTTGATTTCCTCGGATATCATACGTATAGGAATCAGCAAATGCACTGGTACAGATACCGGTGATCAGACTGACAAGCAGTGAAAGCACAAGCAAATATCTGCAATAAATTTTTTTCGATTTCTGCATATGACACCTCTTATTCTTTCATACCTGATGTTGCCATCGTGGATACAACATTGTTCTGCATAATCAGGAATACAATTAGCGGAACTGCAAACATGATCACGGCTGCTGCCGCAGAAATTCCTGCATAGGACGCACCCATACCATTTACCTTACCATTTGCAAGCTGAGATACCATATAGGCAAATCCTTTCTTGGCCTCTGTATAGATAAATTTGTCTCCTGTATTGGTCCAGAATGACTGAAATACCATGATAAATGCAGTCACCAATGCCGGCTTTACAATCGGCATAACAATCTTAAAATGGATTCTCACATATCCAGCGCCATCAATCTGAGCTGCCTCAAGAAGACTGTCAGGAATCTGCTCCATAAAGTTTTTCATCAAATACAAGCCAAGAGTAGATGCAAAACCAGGAATAATGATCGCTGCCTGTGTATCCAAAAATCCAAGATTTGCAATCGTAAGGAAGTTTGGAATCATTGTAACAGTTGCATTGAACATAAGTGAATATACAATCAGTTGATTGATAAACTTCGAACCTGGGAATTTATACTTTGCAAGCGGATAGGCACAAAGAGAAGCCAACACGATATGACCAATCGAGCCAATTGCAACCACCAGAACGGTATTGTACATGTATCTTGCAAACGGAACTACTGTATTGGCAAGAACATTAAAGAAATCTCTATAATTATCCAGTGTCGGATTTTTCACCCAAATTTTAGGTGGAAAGATGAACATCTCATTCATCGGCTTTAATGACTGGCTGATCATATAGAGTACCGGAAAGAAAAACAGGCAGGCAAGCGCAATCAGAAACAAGCCCAAAATCACATTGCCCCAAAAGCTACGCTTTGATTTCTTTACATGTGGTTTGAAATCTGTAACTTTTTTGTGTCGATAGTAAAACATCTGTAATCTTATTTTTAACGCATTCATTTTTACCCTCCTTTCCTTCCGGTTATGTTCCTACTTTTCGTAGAATCTTTTGAATCAGCATATTACAAATAATCATAATCAAAAACAGAATCACTGCAATTGCCGATGCATAGCCCATCTCCATACGAATTGCACCGTAGTCATTTAAATGATTGACAATCGTATGCGTCGCATAGTTCGGACTTGGGAAGCCGACAATCATATCGCCATATGCGCCAACTGACAAAGAGCTTGTAATCGTCATAACCGCACCAAAGAGAAGCTGAGGCTTCATATTGGGCAGTGTAATGTACCAAGCTCCTGCCAACGGTTTTTGATTCCATCAATTGCGCCAGCCTCATACTGTGCCTCATCAACACCCTTGATACCTGCAACAAACGAGAGGAAACCAACACCAAGCTCGTCCACAG
>ENA-OQAZ01001413-OQAZ01001413.1-human-gut-metagenome-genome-assembly--contig:-NODE-1413-length-11479-cov-5.636804_pt1 | contig 11479 bp, 10 predicted proteins | sample MGYA00242737_ERZ504531 | MGnify/ENA primary metagenome ERZ504531 (study PRJEB26092, sample SAMD00036244) | human gut metagenome | host: Homo sapiens | study: EMG produced TPA metagenomics assembly of...
TATTTTTCTTTGTCGCTCTTTTTGTAGCTTTCCTTTGCCGTCTCACGCGACAGCTATTTAGGATTATCACTTTCAGAACTCTTTGTCAACAACTTTTTTGATTTATTTTTCAATCATTTCATTGATTTTTAAATCTTCCAGTTTCCTTCCGATCAAGAATGTCCCGCCTCCGCGTCTTCTTTCATCTTCCGTTCCTCTGTTGTTTTCTTTGCTGTTCCTCAGCGACGAATGTTATCTTATCACAGCTGTTTTTAATTGTCAATATTTTTTATATATTTCATGCAATTCAGAATATTCTGAAAAATTAGCATCTGCGTTCCCCAACACTAACAGCTATTGCAAGCTTGCTTGCAGTAAGCTGATAGGGTTGGGGAACATAGGGCGAATGCCTTAACCGAAAGGACGTCAGTTCTTTCGGTTGTTGCAGATGCGTAACATACATTTCAAAACCCTAACAGATTTTGCAAGCTTGCTTGCAACAGGCTGGTAGGGGTGGGGAACATAGGGCGAATGCCTTAACCGAAAGGACGTCAGTTCTTTCGGTTGTTGCTGATGCGTAATCTGCGTTTCCAAATGCTACGAATATTGCATGCTTACTTATTTGTCACAAACAGCATACTCAGTAATGCAATTCCGACTACCTCAACCACTGCTCCGATTCCATTGATCATGCTCATTCTCTTCTTTGGAAATATTTTTCCAAAAAATGCAAAGAGCACTGCTCCCACCCCACTACCAAGTGTATTTCCGATTAAATCTGTAATATCACTTACGCCAATAGAGAATATCCACTGTACTGTCTCAAATGTCAGGCTCACAAAAAATGATGCTCCGATCCCCAGCCACCATTTTCTTTTACCAAGAAATGCAGTGAAGTAAACTCCTGCCGGAACAAATATCAGTATATTGTATATAACCTCTTTCATATGTGTTATATACGCAACACTTGTTTCGTAATGAAATGGGATTAGATTTAGTTGTCTTAAATGTGGGATTTCTTCTATAGTAAATGCAAACTTAAACAGCACAAGCCATGTCAGTAAGAAGAGATATGCTCCAAATACAATATATGATATCATTTTACTTCTATTATTTTCCCATCGTTTTTCTATTTTCATTTTTTCTCCAATACCTTCCTTGAACTATCATCTTTTATAAAAGAATAATAGCAGGCTTTTCTTAATCAAAGCCTGCTATTATCCTTAAGTATTCTTGAACTTCTTGTAATCCAGAAGAATGTTGCTACAAAGATAATACCTTTTACAATGGATGTTGATGAAACTGCACACCAGATTCCATTAAGTCCGAGTGCTGTTCTGCAAAGGAGAATTGCCAATGGAATTCTCGCTCCTGTAAATATAATTGAAATCACACTGCACAGATGTGTCTTTCCAAGTCCGGACAATGCCCCAACCGTCATAAGCTCTACGCACATAAATGCTTCACTGAGTCCTACGATTATAAGGTAATCCACTGCGACTTCAATTGCTGTTGCTTCATGGAAAAAAATTCTTGCGATTGGTTTTGGAACAAATACAAATATTGCTGTAATTATCAATCCCCAAATACCAACTGTCCATAAAGATGCTCTGTATCCTTTCTTGACACGATCCATCTTGTTGGCTCCATAGTTCTGTCCAACAAATGCATTCAGCGCCGCAGCGAATCCATCCGCCGTATTCCATGAGAGCGATTCAATCTGACCACCGACTCTCTGTACTGCAACTGCCTCAGCACCAAAGACGGATACCATACGTGCAAGTACCATTGAGATTACACAATAAGCCATTCCCTGAAGTGCTGTCGGAATTCCGATCTTGCAGATTCCACTTACATATTCCATCGGAATTCTTGCAAACAGACGAATTCCTTTTAATACATTATCCTTCTTCTGCACAAAGATTCCGATGATCATTACACTCATTACAATTCCCTGCGCTGTTACAGTCGCAATTGCAGCACCTGCCACACCTAATTCAGGAAGTGGCCCCGGTCCAAGGATCAGTACCGGATCCAGGATCATATTAATTACCAGCCCGATCAGATTCGCAATAAATGGAGTCTTTGAATCTCCCTGTGCAGTATAAATACCTGTCAACGTAAATGTCAGAAATGAAAATACGATCAAACCGCAGGCAATTCTTGTATAAGAAAATGCAGCCGCAATTGCTTCTGCATCATCCAACTGAAAGAAGCCGATCAGTCGATGTAAAAAAAGCAATACAATTGCCGCATATACTAATCCCATCAATGTAGCTAACTGTACTGCGGTCTGCGCATATTTATTCGCCTCGTCTCTGTTTCCTTTTCCAATATGCTGCGCCACTTGAACCTGTCCACCCATTCGAGCCATAGATGCCAACCCCTGTGACAGCCAGGTGTACATTCCTCCGACACCAACTCCGGCAACTGCCTTCGAACCAAGCAGACCGATCCATGCCATATCTGTAAGATTATACAATGTCCCTAAAAATGACGATGCCATAATCGGTATCGCCAGCTTCGTCAAGGTCTTTAAAATAGGACCCTTTGTTAAATTTCCTTCCATATCTTCCCCACATACCATGTTTTTCAATAAAATAGTCTTCTCTAAATTACTACGCATTCTCATGAAGCGTTTGCCTCTATAGACAAGCCTACTATATAATGGTATTTTTTGCAATCCTTTCTTGTGATGGCAAATTCCAAAACACAAAAAACGGAGAAATCCTGGTCGGGGATTTCTCCGTTTTTCCTATATTATAGAGATGATACGATTTACTCGATTGATTCTGTCTCGATTACGAATTTCACGCTTCCTTCCATTCCGCTGTCTTTTCCACTGAATGTTGTATAAGTACAATCATCCGATGTAAGTGCATCGAAACGGTCAAGTACATCACCGAGTTCGTCTTCTACTGTGCTCTTTAATTTGCTTGTTCCTTCACGGTCGAACTTCTCCATACCGTCTGCGAGTTCTCTTGCTCCTGACTGAAGAGTTGCTGCACCTTCACGAAGGGCTGCGCTGTTCAGTGAAAGTTTTGCCGCTCCGGATGACATCTGGCTTCCCAGTGTATTCAGTCCGCTTGCCAGCTGGTTTGTTCCGCTCTGAAGTATCTGAACTCCTGCTACCAGTGTTGAACTGTTAGCTTTCAGTTTGTTGGCTCCTGCTAAAAGTGCGTCATTATTTGCACTCAACTGTGAGAATCCACCGTTCAGTTCAAGAATACCCGTAACTGCTGCCGGGAACTGTGCCTGTACAGATTTGTTTAACTCACCAAGGTTAGATGAAAATGTTCCGATTGCTATATTTAATCCCTGCATTCCTGCATCCAGCTGATCTACAGATTCTGATAACTGTCCGATTGCTTCCGCCGGAAGTTTATCCTTCATACTTGTGATTGTCTGAAGTTTCTCCTGCATTGCCGGAAGCTGAGCTGTCAGTGTCTGTGCTGTCTGCTGAAATGTTTTCATTGACACACCGATTGCTCCCATCTCCTGCTGGATCGCTGTTGTATCAATTGTTGGAATTGTCACACTAACTTCGCTCGCCTTCTCGAGTCCGCTCAATCCGTCTGCCGCACTCTTTGCTGCATTTAATTTATCAATTGCTGCCTGAAGGTCCGCTTTTGCAGTCTCGTCTGTTGTCTGATCTTTCTTCGCCTGTAATTCACTGACTGCAGAATCAATTGTTGCTTTGCTGTTTGCTGCTGCATTTTTTGCTGTATCAACCTTATCATTATAATCTCTGATCTTTGCATTCAGATCATCTACTGCACTCTGACAAGTTGTGTCCAAAGTAGCAAGCTGCTGGTTAATCATTCCAAGCTGCTGACTCAGACTTGTGAGGTTAGCCGCAATATTCTGAACCGGTGTTGCAATTCCATCATTCAGCGCTGTTCCAAGCTGCTCTGTCTGATTGATCATTTCAGTTCCTGTCGCCAACATATTTCCTACCTGACCCAAAAGTGCCTGAACCTCTTTGCTTCCAAGTGCTGCTTTCAGCTGTGCTGTTCCCGCTGCCAGCTGGCCGGCTGCTACCTGAATATCTTCTGTCGCTGCTCCTTCTCCGTCAATCGCTGCATTCAGCTGACTGATCGCTCCCTGTACTGTTTTCAGTCCGCTGCTGAGCTGGCTCAGTTTCGCGGCACCTGCTGCCAGCTGCTGTTCACCGCCAATATAAGCTGTAACTCCGTCAGCCAGTGCATTTGTTCCGTCTGTATAATCCTGCACGCCTTTGACAACTTTATTGACACCATTCACATACTCTGTCACGCTTCCGTTCAGTTCTCCATTGCTTCCAAGGTACTTCTGAATTGCATCATTCAAAGTATCCGCACCTTCTGTATAGCTGTTGACACCGTCTGCAAGTGTTCCGGCTCCGTCTGCAAGTGTGTCAGATCCACTTACTAACTGAAGTGCTGCATCTTCCAGTTCATCTAAGGAACTCTTCAGTGAATCAACATCTACGATATTATCAAAATCAATGTCATCAAGAAGATCGGTAAGTGCCACTGTAAATGTAGAAGACATTGTGAAATCTGTCACATCAGCTTCCACGCAGAGACTTTCCGGGATTGTCAGATCTTCTGTTTTGCTTTCGTCCAGATTCAAACTTTCTTTCATGCCAGGCATTCCGAATCCGACTACGATATTCTTGCTTCCATCAGAAATAACTTTTCCGTTATCAATCGTAACATTGCTAAATGTTTCATTCGGAAGGATCATTCCCGTCATCATGACAAATGGTGTGTAAACTTCTTCTTGTTTTCCATCTACGCTGACTGTTTTCTTCTCTTTATTTGTATAATCCACCTGAATCTTCAGATGCCCGCTTTTTCCTTTCAAATCTGCCGGTTTGATTTCTTTTCCGTCCAGATAGTAAGTAAGCTTTACAGAAACCGGAAGATCCTGATCTGTTGTTCCCTGATAATAAATATCTTCACCATCTGTATTCCATGTCAATGTATCTCCGGATTCTTTGAATGTTTCATCACCTTTTACATTCTTAATATCTTTCAGAGTACTTGCATCTGTCAGACTTCCTGATACACTGCCTGAATTCTTCAGCCAGTTAGATACTGTTACTTCATCACTTGTTCCTGTTGCGTCTGCATTTACATAAACTGTCTCTTCCTTATAAACTGCATCTGCGTCAGAACTTGTTCCTGCAGCAAAGACCGGCACAGCGCCCATCATTACTGACATTCCAACGGCAAGAGAAGTTGTGAGTCCACGTTTGATTTTTCTGTTTTTGTTCATGATTCTTACATCCTTTCTACTTTTTTCCACCGAGGAATCCGATGGACGTCTTACATATTACTTTGTCAAATATCATAAACATCGCCGGCAATATCAGGATTACAACAACCATACTGATAATCGCGCCTCGCGCAAGCAAAGTGCAAATAGAACCGATCATTTCAACCTGTGAGTAGCAGGCTACTCCAAATGTTGCCGCGAAGAAACTTAATCCGCTGCTGATAATTGACGGCATACTGGTTTTATGGGCAATACTGATTGCTTCCATCTTATCTCGTCCACGCTGACGCTCTTTCTGATAGCGGGTCGTCATTAGAATTGCATAATCTACAGTTGCTCCCAACTGAATTGCTCCGATTACTATACTTGCAACAAATGGAAGGCTTGTTCCCTGATAAAACGGGATTGCCATATTAACCATAATTGCAAATTCAATAACTGCCACCAATATGATTGGCAGTGATATTGATTTGAAGATAATCATAATAATGATAAATATCGCTGCAATTGAAAGTGCATTTACATTTACCAGATCCACATTGGTTACATCCTCCAAGTCTTTCATCAAAGGAGCTTCTCCAATTACCATCGCATTTTTATCATAAGATTTTACAATCTTATCGATCGATGCAATCTGTGTATTGACTTCCTCCGTTGCTGATTCATATTCCGAGCATACAAATGCAAGCTCGTAATCATCGCTTTGCAGCATTTCTTTGATATCATTTGGTATCATAGAGTCCGGCACTGCCGGTCCAATCAGCGAATTCATACTGATCGTCCACTTGACACCCTTCACAGAATCAATCTCATCGAACATTTTCGACTTCTGTTTTGCATCCATACTTCTATCTAACATAACCATATGAATATTACTCATATCGAAGTCTTTCTTAAGTTCTGCATTCGCCACATTACTGTCCAGTGTGGATGGGAGTGAATCTGCAATGTCGTAGTAAATCTTTGTGTGATTATTTCCATAAATAGCCGGGAATAAAAGTACCAGGAAAACAACGATCCATACTTTATAGTGCTTTGTAATAAAAGCTGATGGCTTATCCATGTTGCTGAGCAACAGTTTATGTTTTGTCTTCTCAATTGGTTTATCAAATACAAGAACCAGAGAAGGTAAAACTGTTACGCAACAGATCACACCGATCAATACACCTTTTGCCATAACGATACCAAGATCTCGGCCAAGTGCAAATGTCATAACACACAGCGCTACGAATCCGGCTACTGTCGTAACAGAGCTTCCTGCCACAGACTTAAATGTATTGGAAATCGCATGTCCCATGGCACGTTCTTTCTCTCCCGGAAAACGCTTCTTGTTTTCCTCGTAGCTGTTCAAGAGGAAAATGGAATAATCCATTGTCACACCCAGCTGCAATACCGCAGTCAATGCCTTTGTGATATACGAAGTCTCTCCAAAGAAAATGTTGCTTCCAAGATTGTAGAGAATCGCAAGCCCAATACTGATCAGAAATAAAATCGGTACTACGAAAGATCCGCTTGTCAGTTCAAGTACGACCAGACTTAAAAGTGCTGCAATCACCACATAAACCGGAAGTTCTTTAAGTGCCAGATTCTTAATATCTGTAACAACTCCTGTCATACCGCTGATAAAGCACTGATCATTCGCCAGCTTTCTCATCTGTCCGACAGCATCCATAGCTTCATCAGAAGATGTTGTATTATCAAACAATACAAGCATCATCGTGGCATCGCTTTAAAAAACGCCTCCTTTAAATCCTTTGGGATCATCTCCACCGGAAGACTGATATCAGCTACATCGTCATACCAGAGTACATCTTTTACATGCGGTACTTCACTGAACTGATCTTCAAGCTTCTGAACATCCTTCATGTCCATGTTCTCTACCACAACCATGGAGAACGCGCCCATTCCATACTCATCCACCAAAATATCCTGACCCTTTACTGTCTCCAGATGCTCCGGCAGATAACTGAGCAAATCATAGTTTACACGTGTCTTTGCCATCCCGATGACCGACGGGATAATCAGAAGAAATCCGATGATCAACATCAGAACTCTGTGTTTGGCAATCCATTTGCCAACTTTAACCATTTGTATCATCTCCTATACTGTCTTACTACTCAAGTCTCTTATAGTATAGCGCGAAATGACCATTAGTCAATATTTTTTTGTTAAAAAATGAAAAATAGTCATTTTTATTGACTTTTGGGAATTTTGTGCCATACTAGTAAAAAGACAATAGGAATTTTTCACAGAATGTATTTTTATGAAAACCTCTTATTGGCAAAGTTTGTATTATATATTACAATCACTAAAGACACACAAAGGAGGTCATTGAGATTATGGGAAAAGTAGATGATAATAAAAAGCTGAAAATGAATACACTGCTCCAGACTGCATTTGACCTGTTCACCGGAAAAGGCTTTGCCAAAACAACTGTATCCGACATCGTGAATCAGCCGGTCTGGCAAAGGGGACATTCTATCTTTATTTCAAAGACAAGTATGATTTAAGAGATAAATTGATCGCATACAAAGCCTGTCAGCTTTTTGATGATGCACACAAGCAGCTTGAAGGAACTGAGATTAATTCTTTAGAAGAAGAGATTCTTTTTTTAACAGATTATATTATTGACCGTTTCCAGAAACAGCAGTCCTTGTTAAAATTTTTGTCAAAGAATCTCTCCTGGGGAGTTTTCCAGGATGCTGTCGGAACGGGTTCTGTAGTGTCCAGGCAATTTTATGACCACTACAGAAATTCACTTATAAAATATAATGTAAACTGTGAGAATCCGGATCTCTTGCTTTTTACACTGATTGAATTGATCAGTTCAACAAGTTACAACTGTATCCTTCATGAGAAACCTGTTTCTATGGAAGAGTACAAACCTTATCTTCATAAATCACTCAAGAAGGTCTATGAAGTGTTTGTAAGCGTTCAGGATTAAGTTTATTTAATTTATTTTTCTTTTAATGTTTGAACATAATTTTGACACATTTTCTGTCTATACTAAGCTCAGATAGTTGATAAACAACTATCTCCCCCCTCATAAAGTAATGGCATCCCGGTGTGCCGGGATGTCGACTTTACTCTCATTCCTTTAGATAATAAAAAGAAGACCCGATTGCCGATCTGCTGAAGCAGTGAGGTGCTCGGGTCTTACTTTTTGTGTTTTCATATCTGGCACCATCTAAGTTATCACTGCAACGCGAAAGCCCGCTAACCTTTCGGCTAACGGGCTTCGTTGTGTTTATAGTTATCTAAAGGAATGAGAGTAAAGTGTTGACACTTTCCTGTGTCACAACTTTATGAGGGGGGGGAAGATAATTGATTTTCTCTTATCAACTATCTTGATATTAGTATATCCAGAAAATGTGTCAAAAGTATGAGTGTTTTCTTAAAGAAGACGAAAAAATATAAACAGATTATGAAAAAATATAAACTAATAATTTATTTTTCTACGTTCTTCCATCCACTCGAGAAGATCTTCATATACCTGCTCCCGATCTGTCTCGTTGAGCAGTTCATGACGATCACCGGCATACAGTCTTAGACTGATGTCCTGGATTCCGGCCGCTTTGTATTTCTCATAAACCTTCCTTACGCCTTTTCCGAATCCTCCAACCGGATCTTCGGCACCGGCTGCGAAAAGGATTGGAAGCTGCTTCGGAATCATATAGATACTTTCTTTTTTCTCCATTATAAGCATCCCGGTAAACATGCTATAATACGCATTCACTGTAAAGACAAAGGAGCACAGTGGATCTGAAATATATTTTTCCAGATGTTCTTCATCACTGGTTACCCAGTCCGCGCGTGTCTTTGGATTCTTGAATTTCCTATTATAGGCACCGACTGCCATTCCATCCACCAGTTTACTTTTATAATGCCAGCCACGGAAAATTGCCAGTGTTCTGCAAAGTCTCCTTGCAAACTGAAGTGTTGATTTCTTTTGGTCTGCTACAACTCCGATAAACATTGCTCCTGCCAGTCCATTTCCATACATCTGCACATACTGACGCAGAAGGCAGGAACCCATGCTGTGTCCCAACATAAAGTAAGGCACCTCCGGATATTTCTTCGCCGTCCGCTGACGAAGTGTATGCATATCTCCGATCACGCATGCATTTCCATATTTTTCATTAAAAAATCCATACTCCGACTTGCTCTGCACAGATTTTCCATGTCCTAAATGATCGTTTCCAACGACATAATATCCATGACTACACATGAATTCTGCAAATTCATCGTATCTCTTAATATATTCCACCATTCCATGGCTTAACTGCAGGACAGCTTTCACTTCTCCTTCCGGTTTCCACTCAATCGTGTGGATCTCCGTATTGCCATCCTTTGAAGGGAAATAAAACTCATCTCTCATCGTTCATTCACTACCTGTCATCTAATTTGATATAATCACGATATGGTGCAAGCGGCTTATAAGCCGGACGTATAATCTTATCTACATTCTTCAACTCTTCCAGTCTGTGTGCACTCCATCCAACGATACGTGCTGCCGCAAAAATTGGAGTATATAATGCCGGTGGAAGATCAAGCATGCTATAAACAAGTCCACTGTAGAAATCTACGTTCGCATTAACACCTTTATACATCTTACGTCTCTCGCTAATGATCTCCGGTGCCATCTTCTCTACTTTCTCATACAGTACATATTCTGCCTCGTGGCCCTTTTCATATGCAAGCTGCTTTACAAACTTCTTGAAGATCTCCGCTCTTGGGTCGGATACAGAATAAATCGCATGTCCCATTCCATAGATCAGACCTCTCTTATCAAACGCTCTCTTCTCCAGCAGTGCCTCAAGGTAAGCTCTGATCTGATCATCATCCTGCCAGTCTGTCAGCTGCGTCTTCATATCTTCAAACATCTGTGTTACTTTTACGTTCGCACCACCATGTTTTGGCCCTTTCAAGGACGCCATAGCTGCTGCAATTGTAGAATAAGTATCTGTTCCTGAAGATGTAACAACATGCGTTGTAAATGTTGAGTTGTTACCACCGCCGTGATCCATATGAAGAACAAGAGCCATATCAAGGATCTTCGCCTCAAGTTCTGTATACTGACGATCTTCTCTGAGCATCATCAGAATATTCTCTGCCATAGACAGTTCTTTCTTCGGTGCATAAATATACAGGTCTTCACCCATTTTATAATTGTAAGCAAGATAGCTGTAAACCATAAGCATTGGGAACTGGCTGATCAGGTTCAGACTCTGACGCAGTACATTCGGAATGCTTGTATCATCCGCTTTGTCATCGTAAGAATAAAGCTGAAGAATACTTCTTGTAATACTGTTCATCATATCACGGCTCGGAGCCTTCATGATCACGTCACGTACAAAATTCGGTGGAAGCATCCGGCGGTCAGCTATCATATCCTTAAAATTCTCAAGTTCCTTCTGATTCGGAAGCTCTCCGAAAAGAAGCAGATATGCAATCTCCTCAAATCCAAAATGTTTTGCCTCAAGGAAACCGCTTACAAGATCTTTAATATTGTAACCTCTGTAATAAAGATTACCTGCACACGGTACGGATACACCGTCTACAATCTTTGTTGCACACACATCGGATATATTTGTCAATCCGGCAAGTACACCTTTACCGTTCAGATCTCGAAGTCCTCTTTTTACCTCGTATTTGGTATAGAGTTCTTTGTCAATTGCATTGTTCGTTTCACATTTCAGAGCAAGTTCTTCAATCTCCGGAGTGATGTCAAAAAATATGCTGTTAATATCTTTGGCCATGGGCTCTTCCTCCTTCTCTTGTTTCTTCTAATGTCTTTTATCTTTTAATTATACTAGATATCCGTCTAGTAAACAATTAACTGAATATTAAATCTTTATGAATCAAAAAGTGAAGAAGAATAAAGTTGCTGTCCACTACATTTTTGTAAACAGCAACTTTGTAAATTCCTTTAATATTATTTTATCTGCAATCATAAAGAAAATCTGCCAGCTTTGCAAATTCTTCCAGCGTAAGGGCTTCCCCTCGAATAGATGCACCTCTTCCGAGTGCTTCAATCGCTGCCTCGATTTCTTCCTTCGTGTAGTCAAGTTCTGCCGAATTCTTCAGTCCATTTGCCAAAGTTCTTTCTTCTCTGGTTAAAGGAGGCACGGATAATACGGAACATAAGCTTTTCATCCTTTACCTTCACCGGTGGTTCTTCATAACGTTTCCAGACGTATTACCGCAGATCCAACCTTCGGACGAGGCATAAAGCAGT
>ENA-OQAZ01001416-OQAZ01001416.1-human-gut-metagenome-genome-assembly--contig:-NODE-1416-length-11470-cov-2.083047_pt1 | contig 11470 bp, 11 predicted proteins | sample MGYA00242737_ERZ504531 | MGnify/ENA primary metagenome ERZ504531 (study PRJEB26092, sample SAMD00036244) | human gut metagenome | host: Homo sapiens | study: EMG produced TPA metagenomics assembly of...
AGTTCTGAACAGGCTATTTTGAGTAGAATTTTTGGTAAAAGTTTGATTTTAAGATATTTGATGGAAATGTGTATTCAAAGTGGTTGGGAAATATTACAATCTATGATATAGATGCGTTTAACAGTAGAATATTTAGTAGAAAATATTGAGTGTAGAACATGACTTACAATTGTATCCAACTGTAAGATACCCCGGAACCGTAAGGTTCCGGGGTTTTCTGTATATGAAAAAAGTTCCGGAATTTTCTGTTCCTTATCGTGTGGATCTGTACTATAATAGACTGGAATAATAAGCAGGAGAACTGAAAAATGATGAAGTTAACAACAGATTATAAGAAGATCATCAAAGAGACAAGTGTATTAACGGTTGCGGTGGCTATTATTGCCGCGGCGGTATATTTCTTTCTTGTACCGAGCCATGCTTCTGTGAGCAGCATATCAGGTCTTGGTATTGTGCTTTCGAATTTTATTCCCTTACCATTGTCGGCGATTACAATGATTTTGAATGTGGTCTTGCTGATTATCGGATTTTTCACCTGTGGGAGAGAGTTTGGGGTGAAAACAGTATATACCAGTGTGATGCTTCCGCTGTTTCTGGGTGCGTTTGAGGAGATTTTTCCGGATTTTGGCTCGATGACGAACAGCCAGGAGTTGGATGTGCTGTGTTATATTCTGGTAGTCAGTGTGGGACTGAGTATATTATTTAATCGCAATGCATCTTCGGGCGGGTTGGATATTGTGGCGAAGATTATGAACAAATATCTGCACATGGATCTGGGAAAAGCGATGTCGTTGTCCGGGATGTGTGTGGCACTGTCTGCGGCGCTTGTGTACGATAAAAGACGGTGGTACTGAGCGTACTTGGAACATATTTTAACGGATTGGTGCTGGATCACTTTATTTTTAATCATAACGTCAAACGGAGAGTTTGCATCATCACGAAGAAAGAAGAGGAACTGCGCCAGTTTATCATTCATGATCTGCACAGTGGTGCGACGATCTATGAGTCGATCGGAGCCTATAATATGGAAAAAAGAAACGAGATTATTACGAATTGTAGATAAAGGCGAGTACCAGAAACTGATGAACTACATGAACCGTGAAGATCCGAAGGCATTTATTACGGTATATACGGTGTCGGATATGAGGTATCAACCGAAAAGGTGATGAAAGAAAAGAATCGTCAAAAAGTTTACAAAGCAAAACGGATGGTCTAATATGGAACTATACGAAAATCTATAATAAGCTGGAAAGGAAGCAACGGACAACGTAAAGAGAAAAGGGAAAGAAATTGTAAAAAAAAGGTTTTGCAGAAATTGGTGAGGAAACTAGAGCGTTTCATGCAAACCGTGGAGTGTCATCATGTATGCCTGGGAATAAACAAAGCGGAATGAAGGAAGAACCGGCAGAAAATACGAAGAAGAGAGGAAATATGAAAATGAAAACAGAACTGCAAAAACAGTTATTTGCATTGCAGGATCCTGGATATCGGGAATTTCATGCCAGACTGATTCCGGGAATTCCGAAAGAAGATATTATTGGAATCCGCACGCCGGTGTTGCGGAAGTTCGCCGGGGAATTTGCCAGAGATCACAGCCAGGAAGCCGAGGCGTTTTTAAAAGAACTGCCACATTGCTATTATGAAGAAAACAATCTGCATATGCTGCTGGTAACAAAGATCAAAGATTACCCGGAATGTCTGCGGAAAGTGGAGGAGTTTCTTCCATATATAAATAACTGGGCGACGTGCGATCTGCCGGCACCGAAATGCTTCGAAAAACACCGGAGGAATTACTTCCGGTTATTCGGGAGTGGTTGCTGACAACAGATACTTATACGATCCGGTATGGAATCGGGCTGTTGATGCAGCTGTATATGGACGATATGTACAGACCGGAATATGCCGATCTGGTTGCAAGGGTACGGTCGGAAGAATATTATGTAAACATGATGATTGCCTGGTATTTTGCGACAGCGCTTGCGAAGCAGTGGGATACGGTGATTCCATATCTGGAAGAACGGAAACTGGATCGCTGGGTGCATCAGAAGACGATTCAGAAAGCGGTGGAGAGCTTTCGAATCACACCGGAGCAGAAAGTATATTTGAAGAGTTTACGTTATCCAAGGAAATAAAAACAGGAAGAATATCGAAAAGTATCAAAACGCATAGAAAGTTACAGGAACAAAGAGAAAAATATAACTGGAAGATGCGGAAGCGGTACATAGAGATAACTGTAGAATAGCAAAACAGTGATGTAAAAATAACAGAATCCGCTAAATAATAACAGAGCAGATTCATATGAAAGGAAGCGAAACAATGTCAACATCTATGACAAAGGGGAACCCGTTAAAACTGATGCTTCAGTTTGCACTTCCCCTTTTAATCGGAAATTTATTGCAACAGACGTATAATATTATAGATGCGGCGATCGTAGGACAGATTCTTGGGGCGAAAGCACTGGCAAGTGTGGGGGCAAGCAGCAGTGTACAGTTTCTGGTTCTGGGATTCTGTATGGGATGCTGTACCGGATTCGGTGTACCGGTTGCCAAGTACTTTGGGGCAGAAAAGATGGATACGATGAGAAATTATGTATTTAACGGTGCGGTACTGACTGGGGGAATCTGTGTGACAGTGACGATTCTTTGTTCTGTATGCTGTCCACAGATCCTGCATCTGCTGTCAGTTCCGGAGGACATCTTCCGCGGAGCCTATCACTATCTGCTGATTATTTTTCTGGGAATTCCATTTACCTTATTATACAATTATTTATCCAGTATTCTCCGTTCGCTGGGAGACAGCCGGACACCCTTTCTCTTTCTGGCATTTTCAGCGATATTGAATATCTTTCTTGATCTGTTCTGTATCGTGGTACTGAAATGGGGATGTGCGGGAGCTGCTGCTGCGACAATTACAGCACAGGCGATCAGTGGCATACTGTGTCTTGTTTTTATTGGAAGAAAGATGAATGTACTGCATCTGACAAAAGAAAACAGAACGGTAAATATAACTGCGGTAAAAGAACTTCTGGCGATGGGGCTTCCTACCGGACTGCAGTTTTCCATCACTGCAATTGGCAGTATGGTAATGCAGTCGGCAAATAACGGACTGGGAAGTGTGTGCGTTTCCGGATTTACCGCGGGCATGAGAATCAAACAGTTTGCTATGTGTCCGTTTGATGCAATTGCCACTTCGGCATCCGTATTTTGCAGCCAGAATATGGGTGCAAGGCAGCCGGAACGGATCAAGAAGGGACTGCGGCAGGGTGTTGCGATTGCAACGATATATGGTCTGCTGATCGGACTGGTGCTGATCTTCGGAGGACGCACGCTGTCGATGATCTTTGTGAAAAAATCAGCAGTTGATGTTTTGGATGCATCAGGAAAATATCTGCGGTGTCTTGGATATTTCTTCTGGAGTCTCGGTATCCTGAATGTGAGCCGTATGGTGACACAGGGACTTGGATATTCAGGAAGAGCAGTACTTTCCGGGGTGACGGAGATGGTGGCAAGAACGATTGTCAGTCTGGGATTTGTCGGAGCCCTGGGGTATACGGCAATCTGCTTCGCGGATCAGGCGGCATGGATCGCAGCATGCTGTTACATAGCACCGACCTGCCTGCACTGTGTCAAAAAGGTGACGGGGATACTGGAAGGTAACGGCAACCGATAAAAAGAATGAGAAGATAAAAGCAATATTTAGTTATAGAAATAGCCTATAGCTGGATATTGCTTTTTTCTATTAGACAAAGTCAGGAAAATTGTATATGATAATAAAAACATAAAAACATAGAAAAATAATAGGAAAATAAAAACGACAAATATATGTAACAGTTCAGCAGATATGAACAGAAAGTTCCAGAGTTGAAATGGGTGTAAAAGCAGATTTCAACCCTGAAACTTTCTATTGGTATCTGTATTTGTTTCAGTGGAGTATTCTGTCAGCGGACAAAATATTTTTGCAGATCGTCATATTTCTCAGACCGTTGTCCTTTCCTGTGCAGAATTTAAAAACTTTGCTGCAAAATTACGAGGCGCCTCGGAAACAATATTGTGAGTCAGATATGCCATGTGCTCCGGAGTATCGTCGGAATCGCCGGTGAGCCAACACTTGATCATTCCCACGCAGCCGTTGATGCAGAAAGCGTAGGCGTATTTGATGTCGTTGACATTCTGTGGGAACATCGTAAAAAGTTCCGGCAAAACAGCGTCCTCGACCAGTTTTTCAATCTTTTCCACAAAAGCCATATCGCCGTTCGGCCCCATCAGTGCCGCACAGATATCCTTGTTGGCAGCCAGAATCCGAAACAGCTGGATGGCAAAAGAATAACCTTCTTCTTTCATTCCCGGATCCAGCGGATGCTCTTTGATGGCTTCCAGAATATCTTCCATCAGTTCGCCTCTATGCTCTGAAGCATCTGGTAAATGTCTGTGTAATGTAGATAAAAAGTGGAACGGTTGATATCAATCTCATCCACCAGTTCTTTTACCGTGATTTCTTTAATATTTTTCTGCTGCATCAGTCTGGCAAGACCGGCGCGAAGCTGTGCACGGGTTTTTCGCACCCGGCGATCCATTTTTTCTCCTTTTTTCGTTTCCATAAAAATCCCCCTTTTATTGCATCTCCCGTATTTTCTCAAAGAGTTTTTTAGGTCGAGAAAACTTCCCGGGAAGATTTAAAATCATATCTGAAGAAAATATAAACAAAAATTCCTGAAATTTATTAGAAATTTTTAAGAATTTCAAATAGACATATGCAATATAAAATGTCCAGTAATAAACGATTGAAAAGAAATGTGATGCTTGTATCTCTTATCTTTCTTTAGTATAATACATTCCGAAAAGAAAATCAACATATTGTCGACTAATAGCTTTTTAATCTACTAATAGAATAAAAAGCGAATAATAGAACATACATCCATTAATAGAAAAAGTCGACAAATACATCAAAAAGGAAGGGATACAATGCTAAAACAAGAGTGGAAAAGTTTATTTCACAACAAGATTTTGCTTTTAGTAGTCATCGTAATTGCGCTGATCCCTGCGATTTACGCGGGGCTTTTCCTGGCATCCATGTGGGATCCCTACGGAAATGTGGATAAACTTCCAGTAGCCATCGTCAATGAAGATGAGCCAGCCGAGTACGGAGATACTACACTGACAGTTGGAGATCAACTGGTGGATAATCTGAAAGAAAATGATTCACTGGCATTCAACTTTGTAGACGCAGATGTGGCAAAGGAAGGTCTGAAAAATGGTACTTATTACATGGTAATTACCATTCCGAAGAATTTCTCTGCCAATGCGGCAACGGTCATGGATGATCAGCCGGAAAAAATGATCCTGAATTATGAGACGAATCCGGGAACCAATTACATTGCTTCCAAGTTAAGTGAAACGGCTCTGGGCAAGATTAAAACAAGCATCCGTGAGGAAGTAACCAAAACCTATACGGAAGCTATTTTGATCAGATCGGAACCGCCGGAGACGGTATGCAGGAAGCAGCCGACGGGGCAAAAAAGATCAAAGACGGTATGGACGATGCATCTGATGGTAATAAGAAAATCACAGATAACCTGAAAGTCTGGCAGACAGTACCCTGACTTTCAAAGAGGGATCTGAGGAACTGACCGAAGGACTGAAATCATATACCGACGGTGTTGCACAGGTCAATGACGGAGCAAAACAGCTGGATGACGGTGTCAGCACATTGACCGCAAGTCTTCCGACACTGACTAACGGTGTGGATCGGCTGAACTCCGGTGTGAAAGAATACACCGATGGCGTAGCAACCCTGAACAGCAACTCCGAGGCACTGAACTCCGGAAGTAAACAGCTGGCAGAGGGAAGTGAGCAGCTGAAAGAAGGAGCCGCAACCCTGAACAGTGGAACACAGACCTATGTAGCCGGTGTGAATCAGTTGTCCGGCGGTCTGCTTGGGGTCAATGGCGCCAACGGATATATTACCGGTGTGAATTCTCTGACCACAGGACTTCTGGGAAGTGACCAGAGTGCAGGTTATATCGACGGTGTGGAACAGCTGGCGACAGGAGCAAAACAACTGTCCGGTCTGACCGGTATCGGTCAGGTATATGCCGGAATCGTGAATCTGAACAATGCAGTATCCGGAGTTAACACAGAAGGAACACTGCAGAATGGAACCGCCGCTTTAAAAGCAGGCATCAAACAGATTCAGGATCAGGTATCTGCCTTACAGAATACCACCAGTGCAGAAGGCTTAAAGAAGCTGAGCGCAGGACTTTCCAGTGCAAAAACAGGTATGGAAAATGCAAGTGCAGCATCCACAAAAGCGGCTGAGATTTCCGGTCAGGTGGAAAGTAGCATCGAAGCATTGCCTGGACAGTTATCTACTGCATTGGGAAGTTACATGGATGTGGTAAATGCAGCTGTTGCAGATGGAAACAGTAAAATCGCAAAAGCGAACGAACAGATTACAGCTGCAAATGATAAACTGAAAAATGTACAGTCTGTAGCGGATCAGCTGACAGCACTCAGTGCAAAAGCAGCAGAAGACGGAACCGTACAGGTACCCGCAGAGACATTAAAGAGTCTGGCAAATACATTAAGCAGTGCACAGGGCGGTGCAAGTACCGTGGATTCTGTAAGCGCAGATACCTACACTGCAAAAGCAGCAGCAGTCACAAAAGGAATTAACGATCAGCTGAGTGCAAGCCAGACATCACTGAACACTGCAAAAGCCGGACTGGAAAAAATTGCTTCCGGACTGAATGACGGAGCAAAACAACTTGCAGACGGAGCTTCTGCAATCCCATCTGATATCCCGTCGAAGCCGGTGCAGGCACTTTCCGACGGACTGGCTCAGGTATATGCAGGAGCCACAAAGGTAGATACCGGTGTCGGTCAGGTGGCAGCAGGTCTGACACAGCTGCAAACTTCTACAGCATCTTTCCCGGCAGCAGCCAAGGGTGTTGCAGCACTGAATGCAGGATTTGAAAAACTGACAGCAAATGATGCGACACTGAAAGGCGGAGCGACACAGCTGCAGCAGGCAGGAACTACCGTAGCAGCCGGAGCAACACAGCTTCTTGCAAATGGTTCAGTCCTGACAGCCGGAACTGCACAGGCAGCAGCCGGAACCGAAACTCTGGCAGCCGGTGCTCAGACATTAACTACCGGCCTTGCAACATATACCGCCGGTGTATCTGCTCTGAACAGTAACAGCGCAGCACTGACAAGCGGAACACAGCAGCTTGCCGATGGTGCGAAGACACTGGGAAGCGGAGCCACCACACTGGCAAATGGTACATCCACCTTATATAATGGAACAAAAACTTTAGTAGCAAACAACAGCAAATTAAACAGCGGTGCCGCACAGCTTACCGATGGCGCCGGTCAGATCCGGGATGGATCCGGTCAGTTATATGACGGTTCCAAAGAACTGGGTGATGGATTAAAGAAACTGGACGATGGTTCCGATACCTCCAGAGCAGTCTGGCAGACGGAGCCGAAACTGTAAAAGAAAATAAAGCAGGAGATGTGAACTATGAGATGATTGCAGCTCCTGTAGATGATGATGAAGCAAAAATGACAGAAGTACCGAACAACGGTCATGCGATGGCACCGTACATGATGTCCGTAGGTCTGTGGGTTGGAGCACTTGCCTTCTGTCTGATGTATCCGCTGACAAAATACAACGGAAAATTAAAATCCGGATTCGCATGGTGGGGAAGCAAGGCTTCTGTATTATATCCACTTGCGCTTCTGCAGGGTGTATTGGTAATCTTCCTGCTTCATGTATTTGACGGATTTACCCCGGCCCAGATGGGTAAAGCAGTGGCATTTGCCTGCCTGACCTCTGTAGCATTTACCTCGATCATGTACTTCTTCAATATCAGCCTTGGTAAAGTAGGAAGCTTCCTGATGCTGGTATTCATGGTTATCCAGCTGGCAGGTTCCGCCGGAACCTATCCGGTACAGCTTTCACCGGCATTCGTATCGAAGATTCATGCATGGGTACCGTTCACCTACTCTGTAGATGCTTTCCGAAGCGTCATCTGCGCAGGAGAAAGCATCCGGACACCAGTCATTGTTATGTGTGTGATCACAATCGTATTTACGATCCTGACCATCATCGAATTCCAGTTCCGCACCAGACGGATCAAAGCAGAAAACCGATTTTCCCATGATTCCTGGAAGAAAAAGGACGTGGCATAAGAGAACAGTTACATAAGGAACAATAAAAAAAACAGTTGTTACCGAAATCTCTATATGAGATTCGATAGCAACTGTTTTTTGAACTGCACACTCGAATCCGTATCCAGCGTGAATGATACAGTTATTTACGAAACGATGTACCGGTACATCCAGACAGCAATTAATCGTGTCTCTCATCCTCATTGTCATAGCATTCACAAAACCGCGCTGCGAATGCCGGTGGCTCGTCTTTGACGTACAGGTGGGAAATATCTCCGAAAGAACTCATACGGAAATATGCGATCTCCGGGCGGCGCTCTTCGGTGACGAGGGTTGTGACGGAGCTTGGAGCGGCGCAGGTGCCGTGCCACAAAATCATCGGGGAAATGTGCAGCAGGTGACTTAACAGGACACATTCCAGACCGAAGTGACAGAAGAAGACAATCGTATCGTTGTTTGCGTGCTCTGCGCGGTAGGTAAGACCGTCACGGACATACCCGTGACTGGCGAGCAGGGCATCGAAGTTGGTGGTTACCCAGTCATATTCTTCTTTGACATGTCCCTCCATCATCACAGGAACCTTCCACCATTCATCCGGCAGGTAAAAGCGGGGTTCTGCGGTCCAGTCCTGTGGCAGCCAGTCCCAGGAGATCATTTCCTTTTCCGGGACATCCGGGCGGTGGATCCGGGCATCAAATTCGCGAAGCCAAGGTTCTTCGGTGGCAGTGCGGTTCATTTTCTTCAAGGTCAGAGAGGCGGTGTCTCTGGCTCTTCCGAGAGGAGAGACATAAAAGGCTTTCACCTCGAGTTTTGCAAGTTTTTCGGAAAGGTAGTCTACTTCTTTCCATCCTTTTGGCGTCAGGGAGTCGATGGTATAATCCGGATCTCCGTGACGGACGATCAGTAATTTCATATAATAGCCTCCTGTGTGTAAAATAATCAATGTTTTCTGGTAATATAGCAGATATTGGAAAACAGCGGACAGCTTTTTATCCATGCAAAGTTCCGGTATTCTCTCCAGTTGATATACCACTCCTGTCCCCAGCTGCTGATCCGCAGCCATCCGTGTTCGATGCCGGTAACAGTGACATAGTGTGCACGGGTGGAAGAAGATTTTAGGTAAACTCCATCGCCGGTTTTCTTGTACAGAGGAAGCCGGTCTTTCTTCCAGATCAGGGGGAAATTACCGCCGATAGATAGAATGACCGGGATATCCTGATCAAGCAGCCGGCTGATCTCCTTTCCGGTATTCCGATACCCGATATGCCAGTAGGCATGGTAAGGAAGACGGTGGAGTAAGAAGGCAGATTCAGTCCTGCGGAGAGCATCAGTCCGTTGATTCCGAGACGGGGAAGAATCGGAAAGAGTCGATGCAGTCTTTTTACAGATCGCTCATAGTCCTCCCAGGAGCGGGAATCACTGACGAGCTGTTCTCCGGAACGATGGCGGTCCGTCTGTGCTGTCAGAGATTCTTTCCGTTCCAGATACCACAGCAGATCGTGCGCCGCGATCAGACCGCAGCCGTATCCGCGGATGGAAGGAGAAGAAAACCAGATCTGGCTGCCGCCGTAGGAAGCACCTTCCGGTCGCTGCACGGAAAGTTCTGAGGTGAGACTTCGTGAGCCGGTTTCGGATAAAGAAGTTCTGTGGGAAGACCTTTGAAAGAGGCGGTTACGGAATTTTCTCAATGTATTGGTTTTGCGTGGAGTATGAATTATGTTGTGTGTCATAAAAAACCTCCGTATAGAATAAAAAAGTATGCTAGAGCGTGTCTGAAAAATCATTTCCGCAATCTGCAAGCCCCACTTTGCGGTATATTTTACCCTCATTCGGTTGCCGTAGCCCGCTACGCCGCCTCATTCGGATAAAATCTCCCACAAACTGGGACTCGCAGCTCACGAAAAGCCTTTTTCAGACACGCTCTAGTGTCTGCAGCTCAGCCCTTTTACAGACTGCCCTTTGTAGACAAAACTCCCTGAATCCGCTCATCCATCTGCGTTGCCTGATCCAGTGCTTTGGCAAACGCTTTGAACATCGCTTCCATGATATGGTGATTGTTTGTTCCGTCCAGTACCTTGATGTGCAGGTTCATGCCGGCTGCATAGCTGACCGCATAGAAAAACTCTCTGGCCATCTCTGTATCCATATCTCCAAGACGTTCTGCGGTAAATTCACCGTCAAAGTTCAGATACGGGCGACCGGACAGATCGATGCCGCAAAGTACCAGTGTCTCGTCCATGGGAAGAATCATGCTTCCATAACGGCAAATCCCTGCTTTATTGCCCAGTGCTTCTTTAATAGCCGTCCCCAGTACGATTCCGGTATCTTCGATCGTATGATGGCTGTCCACATTCAGATCACCGTCTACGGCAAGATCCAGATCAAAGAATCCATGACGGGCAAAACCATCCAGCATATGATCAAAAAAACCGATTCCGGTATTCAGGCTGGCTTTTCCGGTTCCGTCCAGATTCAGACTCATCGTGATCTTCGTCTCTTTAGTATTTCGCTGTACCAGTACATTACGGGTCATACCCTGTTCTTCCAGTCTGCGGATCTCCATACCTTATTCCTCCCCTTCAAAACGCACTGCGATCGAGTTCGCATGTGCGGTCAGCTGTTCACATTTTGCAAACTGCTCGATATCTTTGTGGATCGGTTGCAGCGCTTCTCTGGAGTAGTAGATGATACTGGATTTCTTCACAAAATCATCAACAGACAGTGGGGAGAAGAATTTTGCGGTTCCGTTAGTCGGCAGGATGTGGTTAGGTCCTGCAAAATAATCACCCAGCGGCTCACAGCTGTATTCCCCGATAAAGATTGCACCCGCATTCCGAATCTTTGTCATAACCTCAAACGGGTTGGCAGTAACGATCTCCAAATGTTCGGAAGCAATCTCGTTGGCGGTATCAATTGCTTCGTCCATATCCTCTGCCACCAAAATATATCCAAAATTATCCAAAGATTTCTGAATAATCGCTTTTCTTTCAAGAACCTGTACAAATCCCTCAACTTCTTCGCTGACTTTCTTTGCAAAATCTTCACTTGTCGTGATCAGGATTGCAGATGCCAGCTCGTCGTGTTCTGCCTGGGATAACAGATCAGCTGCCACATACCGTGGATTGGCTGTCTCATCCGCCAATACCAGGATCTCGCTCGGTCCCGCGATGGAATCGATGCTTACATGACCGTATACTGCTTTTTTTGCTAACGCTACATAGATATTTCCAGGTCCTACGATCTTGTCTACTTTCGGAATACTTTCTGTTCCAAAAGCAAGGGCAGCGATTGCCTGTGCA
>ENA-OQAZ01001417-OQAZ01001417.1-human-gut-metagenome-genome-assembly--contig:-NODE-1417-length-11466-cov-2.726166_pt1 | contig 11466 bp, 8 predicted proteins | sample MGYA00242737_ERZ504531 | MGnify/ENA primary metagenome ERZ504531 (study PRJEB26092, sample SAMD00036244) | human gut metagenome | host: Homo sapiens | study: EMG produced TPA metagenomics assembly of...
CACAAATCATCTCTCCCCATGGGCTTACAATGTCTCTGCACACAGGACAGCACCTTGGAAAAAACAACTCATCAAGCCAGCTCATATACCTCCTTTATCCGATCCTTTAATCCGCTGTAACGTTTTTTGCTCCTGTTCATTTGCAATCATCTCCTGAAAGTGTGCACACTTCCCACAATGCAAACGCAGCTTTTCGCTCTTGTAACTCCCGTATAAAGCAGATTTCTGTTCATTAACATCCTTGGTCCTCCAAGAAGCGGCAAAATCACGGCCGGGTACTCACTTCCCTGTGATTTGTGAATTGTAACGGCATAAGCTAGTTCCAATTCCTCTGCCTGCTTAAACTCATATTCAACACGGCGTCCTTCCTCAAACTCAACTGTAATCCTTTCAGTATAGGAATTTATTTCCCTCACAATTCCCATATCTCCATTGAATACGCCGACACCCTCATCAAGCGGCATACGATAACTATTTAACACCTTCCACTCCATCTGGTAATTATTTTTAATCTGCATGACTTTATCTCCCTCACGCAAAATAAAACTGCCAACAGTAAGTTCCTGCTTAGAAGGATCCGGCGGATTCAATGCTTCCTGCAAAGCAGCATTTAGCTGTTCCACACCAAGAAGACCTTTTCTCATCGGTGTTAATACCTGAATATCACGTGTACTACTGTTTACATAGTTAGGAAGCTTATCCTTTAAAAGCGTGATTGTCGCGCCGATGATATTTCCTGGATTATCGCGCTTAATAAAAAGAAAATCGCGGCTTCCGGGTCTTGGCTCCACCATCTCTCCAGCATTAATTCGGTGCGCATTCATGATGATATCACTCTCTGCTGCCTGTCTAAAAATTTTCTCAAGGCGTACAACTGGAAACGCATCTGAATAGATCATATCGCGCAGTACATTTCCAGGGCCTACGCTTGGAAGCTGATTCACATCACCTACAAGAATCAGACGCATTCCAGGAACTAGTGCACGAAGAAGTGATTTCATTAAAAAGATATCGACCATTGATACCTCATCAATAATCACAACATCTGTCTCAAGTGGATTATCTTCATTTCGTCCAAATGATGTTGCACCCTCGCCCACCATTCCAGAAAGCTCCAGAAGACGATGCACAGTTTTTGCTTCACATCCTGTTGTCTCCTTCATGCGCTTTGCCGCGCGTCCAGTCGGTGCAGCCAATAAAATATCCAGACCTTCCTTCTCAAAATAGCGAATAATCGTTCGTATCGTTGTTGTCTTTCCTGTTCCGGGTCCTCCGGTAATGATTGTCAGACCATTATTGACTGCTTCCGATACGGCAAGGCGCTGACGCTCATCAAGTGCAATATCCTGCTCTGTTTCAATTGCCTTGATTTTTGCCGCAATCTCATCAGATGTAATCGTATCCTTTATATTCAAATCCTTAAGCATCTGTGCAATCGTCAGCTCTGTATAGTAGCTTACAGAGGAATACACCATCTGAATGTCTTCTTTTGTCTTAACGACAATTTTCTTATCCATGATCAGATCCATGATGCGGTCATTCATAGAATCAATCTCCACACCAAGCAGCCGTCTAGCCTCCTGCATCAGCTGATCCATCGGAAGACATGTGTGTCCCTGTCCTGTTGCCTGTTCAAGCACATACAAGATTCCACTCCTGATACGAAAATCAGAATCTGGCAAAATTCCAGCTTTCGATGCTATCTCATCTGCAATACGAAATCCTACACCGTCAATGTCATCTGCAAGCTTATACGGATTTTCACGAATCACCTGATACAAACGACCTTGATAAAAATTGTATATTTTCATGCCAAGGTTCTGAGTGATGCCATATTGCTGCAAAAACAACATTGCCTGACGAAGATCCCTCTTTCCTGCAACGGCACCTGAAATTTCTAGTGCCTTTCTCATGCTGATCCCCTTCACCTCTGCCAAACGCTCCGGTTCCTCTTCCATAATGCGAAATGTATCATCACCAAACTTTTTGACAATTCTTGTCGCTAACGCCTCTCCAATTCCCTTTATTGCACCGGAACTTAAATATTTTAATGTCGAAGCTGCGTCACTCGGCGCGGTAAATTCATACTCCTGAACACGAAGCTGTTTTCCATAAATCGGATGGACATTCATCTCCCCGCGCGCAGTTAAATATTCTCCCTCGGACACATCAGGAAAAACGCCAACAAGAAACTCCTCCTTGTTTCCCTCCTTCATACAAAGTACCGAGTAACCGTTTTCTTCATTGCGAAAGACAATCCGGTCTATATATCCCTGTAACTCTACCATTTTCTCACCCTTACATAGTTTTCCTGCATGAACAAAACGAACCGGCAAAGATGTTGCTTTTCGCCCTCTTTTGCCGGTCTGTCTCACTATATTACCTACTAACTTATTAATCTCTTATCGAGTTCATAACTTCAATATATTTTCCAGTTCCAACTGCCACACAAGTAGTTGGCTCTTCAGCTGTCATTGTCGTGATTCCAAGACGTTCCTCAAGAAGCTGCTCAAGTCCTGTCAGCAACGCGCCGCCGCCCGTAAGTACAATACCACGGTCGGAAATATCAGCTGCTAACTCCGGAGGTGTCTTCTCAAGTACCATATGTACAGCCTCTACGATCTGATTTGCTGACTCAGAAAGTGCCTCAAGAGTCTCCTCTGATGTAATCGTAACTGTCTTTGGAAGACCAGTCACAAGATTACGGCCTCTTACATCAATTGCAAGCTCCTCCTGGCGCGGATAACAGGTGCCAATCTTAATCTTGATTTCCTCACCTGTGCGTTCGCCAATTAAAAGATTATGCTTCTTTCTCATATAGCGTACAATTGCCTCATTGAAATCATCACCAGCTACCTTGATAGATTCACTGACAACAGTTCCTGCGAGTGAAATTACAGCTACATCTGTAGTTCCGCCTCCAATATCAACAATCATGTTTCCGCAAGGCTTTGTGATATCGATGCCTGCACCTATTGCTGCTGCAAGCGGCTCCTCAACAAGATAAACCTCTCTTGCACCTGCATTAAAGGTTGCATCCTCAACAGCCTTTCTCTCTACTTCCGTAATCTGGCTCGGTACGCAGACACAAATGCGCGGTTTTCTAAATGTTCTCTTTCCGATTGCCTTTTGAATAAAGTATCGGATCATCTTTTCCGTAATCGTATAGTCAGCAATTACGCCCTGTTTAAGCGGACGGATTGCAACGATATTTCCAGGGGTGCGTCCAATCATCATACGTGCCTCTTCACCAATCGCTTTTATCTCGTTGGTATTGCGGTCATATGCTACAACGGAGGCTCCTTTAAGACGACGCCCTTCCCCTTTATATATACCAGAATACTGGCAGTTCCCAAATCAATTCCTATATCAGTTGACACGCCAAATGCCATGGTTAAAACTCCTTTCCCAAGACAAGTATCCCCCGGATAAATGCCTACACAAGTATCATTATATACAATATCTTGAAAAAGGGAAAGTATTTTTTTCGATTTTCCCCAAAAATACTTCTTACGAATTTATTAAGGCTTGTTTGGTTCTTCTTTTGTTTCATAATTCCTTAATTTTTTTTCTTCTTTATTCAGATTTCGTACAAACTTCTGTCACATTTTTGAGATACATTATAACTGTACTTAAAAAGTACTTCAAGTCGATTCCCCATCACTTGAAAGCTTTTTCATACTCATACCCGGTGCTGTAAGGCACCGGGCCCCCCTCAAAAGACAAGAGACTTGTGATTCTCCCTATACAGGGTCCGGCATTTCAATGATTTGCTGGGCCTTTTCTAATGCCGTCTTTCAAATATGCACACTTATTAAGCTTCTTATGCCTCTTTGCCACTGCATGCATCAAGCACCATGCGTGCACTTCTTACCTTCTTATCATCTGTCTGCCAGATCATATACTCACTCATTCCCGGAAGACCCATGCTTACTCTTGTATTTCGATACTTCATTGCACTCTCAAGCTCTATCTTTGCTGAAAGATGGAAATGTCTGATTCCCTTTTCATATAATGGCTTTATTACAGCATCTGACACACCTGCTCCTGCCAAAATATGGATTCTTCCCTCTGCTTTTGCTGCAAGTGCTTCAAGACAATTTGCTCCTGCCAGCGCTGATGGCTCTTGTCCAGACGTTAACAATGTGTCCACACCAAGGTTAATCAGTGCCTCTAGTGCCTCAAATGGATCTTGGCACATATCAAATGCACGATGACATGTCACCTTACAATTTCCAGCCGCCTTCATACATTCTTCCATAAACTCCAGATCAAAACTTCCGTCAGGCAGCAGTGCACCGATAACAACGCCCTGTGCGCCTTCCTCGCGAAACGCCTGAATTTGTTCCAGAATCAGTTCCTTTTCATATTTGCTGTAGCAAAAATCGCCAAATCTTGGACGAATTAAAATGCGCGCCGGAATCCCAGCTCATTTTGAATGATACGATACATCTTCGTATCTGGTGTCGTTCCTCCTATGATCAGATTGCTGCACAGCTCAATACGATCCGCGCCTCCCTTTTTGGCTGCAATTGCAGACTCTATGCTGTCTGTACATACTTCGAGAACTGTTTTTTCTTTTTCCATTGTATTCCCTCTCTTTCTATTATTTAAAATGATCTCCCATTTTTCCATTATAGCATTTCTATTCTCATTTGCCTATGCATACATTGTAAAAACAAATATTTTTTTGAGGTTTTTATGAGAGATTACATAGAGGAACGCGCCATTCACATTGCCCAGTACATTGTTGACAACGGCGCCACGGTTCGCCAGACAGCCAGACAGTTTGGTGTCAGCAAATCAACAGTTCACAAGGATGTCACACAGCGTCTGATAAAAATAAATCCGCGTCTGGCATTCCAGACACGGATTATTCTCGATATCAATAAATCTGAGCGTCATATACGCGGTGGAATGGCAACACGCGAAAAATACCGCCACCACACACAGGACGTCACTTTTTCTTCGAATATTCACGCTCCATGCGGTAATACTGAATATTCTGATACTCATTCAAAAGATTCTGAATTTCCTCAGGTGCATCGTCGTACTCCACCAGATCGCCGTCATCATTTCGATAGCCGACTGCATTCATCATTGGAATTTGACCCTGCCACAGATTTTTACGGAATGTCTGATATTCATCGAGCTGTAATCCAGCAGTCTCAAACAGCAGAATATTCAGGTAATTCAAGCTGATCTCTACATTTGTCTGCTCTTGAATATCATAATTTGCCCAGATGAAAAATGGAGTCTTCTGACGCTGCTGCTGTTGTTCGTATGTCTGATTGTCAAAATCAAGACCATACTCTTTGTAAATTGGACGAACCACATAATCATTGGGCTGATGATCGCCCCAGAACACAACAATAGTCTTTCTATCTGACTGAGATAATTCACTTAAAAGTGATGCAACATCCTGATCTGTTTCGTACATCAAAGACAAATATTTGTTCAGATATTTATTTGAAGATGTATTCTTAAACTTAGCAACAATCTGCGGATCAAAGTTATCAAAATCACCGCCATAGTTGCTGTGATTCTGCATAGTAACATTAAACATAAAGAATGGTCCTTCTGTGTTGTTGCGCCACTCTAAAATACTCTTAAAATCAGCTTCATCAGAAACATAGTTGCGAAGCTTGTCCTCAAATGGAAAGCTTCCCTGGAAATAACGATAGTCAAAGCCCATAAGATCATATATAAACTCACGATTCCATCCCTTTGCGCGGTATGGATGTGTACCATATGTCGTATAACCATACTCCTCTAACTGAGGAACAATTGTGCTGATACCATCACGTATATACTGTAAATATGGAACTGATCCATTTGGGAAAAATGCCATGGAATTTCCAGTTAAAAATTCAAACTCGGAGTTTGCTGTATTTCCTCCAAGAACAGAAACATCAGTATAACCACTGATTGTATTGGCTACTTCACCTCTTAAGATGCTATGGACAAACGGCATATAATCTTTGTTTGTCTCAAACTCACCAAGCACTGCCGGATCTGAAAATGTCTCATCCATGATGGCAATGATATCTGGCAGTTCTTCTGGTGTCTCCACTTTTTCCACTTCCTGTTCATTTAGCAGAGATAATGCATACTCATCTGAGTAATTTTTTGGCTCTTCAATCTGAAGAAAATGGATGTCCAAAATGAATGACACAAAAAAGCCATCCTTACTGTGCATATACTTTGCATTAAACAAAGTATCATTTAATCCTGTATTTCTCTCTAAATTATCCTGCCATAAATATGAAATATAAAAATAAGCCGGAATACACATAGCCACAGTAAGAATCGGACGCAGAATTTTTTTTATTCAGACGAATATTGGTTCTCACACCGACAATTAACATTAAAATAAACATTGCGATGTGCTCTGCAAGCGCCCAATCTACTGAAAAGACGTAGTTGTCTGCCACACCCATTGCTGTTTCAAAGGAATATATATCCCATGGAACAATCGGGTTTGAACGAAACATCACAACAAAATAGTTGCCAACACCAATAATGGCAATTGCTGCCACACAGATGGCCATTGAAATGCTAGTTCGCCCAGCTATAAAGAACACAAACAAAAATAACCAATAGTAAAATGCAATATTAAGCCGCTTTGCCAGCTCAATCATGGTACTCATCTGATGAGTCAGCGTCTCAAATGTGTAAAAACAGCCTAACGGGATGACAAGTGCAAATAGAATGCGGATCACTGGATGCACTGGCATATCAATCATATATATGGCGAGAGTGAGCACACAAATACCTGCAAGAATCGCACAATCTTTCGCAGAAAATTCACTGTAATACCAGGCCATGCCAATCAGAATGCCAAAGCAAAGCAACAATATTGCCGCCTTGATCAGACGTGGTTTTGTCTTGCCGATATGTACCTCCTGCCGCCATGAAACGGCCTTTTCCTTAAAACTCATTCCTTTCTTTCTCCTTCCGCCTGAGTCTTCACAGGCAATCAATAAAAATCATTGATTACTTTAGCACAAATAGAGATGAATGTAAAGTGAACAATAGTCAGAATTATAAAAGCCATTCAGTGAATGGTTTCGTCGCCGGACCAAACTCAGCAGGCTCCTTTATGCTCTTTCTTATTATACATTACTTTGAAAGACCTGCTTCAAGTGTCCGCCTCGTGAAATCCATTCACCTCAGTGCTATGCTAGAAACAGAGCATCCGAAACAGGTTACCGCGCCCATTCGCAAAACGCGCTTCGCGCTTACTCGCTGCTTCGCGCAATGGTTTCACCGCTGTTCACGGGACGCCCATTCACAAAACCGCACGTTCCGTGCGTCGCTGCTAATCGCAAACTAAGTTTGCTCGCAGCTTTGTTTTGTTCATTAACGGGCGTCCACTTCGTCCTGCTGATCTGTCAAATTTTCATGCAATCATTAAATTTGTCCAGATCTAGCATGACGCGTGAACTTTTACATAAAAAAATACCCTAGCTTTCGCCAGGGTACTAAAAAAGGGGGAGGGCTGCCGGTAACTCACCCGGCTTGATGTTTTGTCTGCCTGTGGATTTCTCTAATTCACAGCCAATGCACTTACTCATAATGCATCTATGGCCGACTGTTTCAAAAGCTTTCATCTAAGCTTTGTCTATATAATACATGTTATTTGTGTCCAAATTTTGACCATCATCTTAAAGAAATCTTACGAATTCTTACCAAACCCTTATTAAAAATAAATAATTTATTAACTATTCAGAGCCATGCGAAATTGCAGGGAAAAGTACGAACCGAGCATTTTTCACCCGATCAATGCTACATATTCATCAATCAGATTTGCAAATGTCTGAAGGCTGCTTCTCCAGAAATCTGGCTTTGTCAGATCTATTCCTGCCATTTTTGCTGTGTCCTCTACGGAACATGTCGCAGTTGCTTTTAGCAGTGCATTTGTATTTCGGAACAAAACTATCTCCCTCATTTAAAAACTGTGTGTACAGACCCATTGCAAATAAACCGCCAAATGCATATGGGAAGTTGTAGTAGCTTAATCCTGATGAATAATAATGACCCTTGCAAGTCCACATATATGGATGAAGCTTTGTCTGATCAAGACCATCTCCATATGCCTGCTTCTGAGCATCAAGCATAATCTCCTTTAAGTCATTTGTCATCAAAAACTGCGCTTCACATTTATGGAATACTGCATCCTCAAATAAAAATCTGGAATAAATGTCACAGATAATCTGAGTTGTTCCGGACAGCAAATTTTCCAGAATAGCAAGCTTTTCCTGTGGATCATTTGACTTTTTATATGCACTCAGCATAAAGTGTGTCTCATTAAAAGTAGAAGCTGTCTCTGCAACTGGCATAGAGTAATCCTGATTTAAGATACGGTTCTCAAATATCTGCTTATTGTGGAAAGCATGGCCAAGCTCATGTGCAAGTGTTACAACAGAATCAAATGAACCATTGAAATTAGTCAAAATACGGCTCTGCTTTTCGGTTGTCACATTAGCGCAGAATGCACCGCCTACCTTTCCCTCATGAGGATAAAAATCGATCCAACTCTCTGCGAAAGCACGTGCCATCATATCTGACAATTCTTTTGAAAAATGGCTGAAGTTTTCTACAAGAGTATCTCTTGCAGTTTCTGCAGTATAATTGGAATCCATCTTTCCAACAGGTGCAAACATCTCATACCACGGCAGTCCGCTTCGTAGCCTAAATATTTTTGCCTTTGCCTTCAGATATTCCCAGAACTTTGGCAGATACTCGCGCATTGCAGTGAACATTGCATCAAGAGTTTCCTTTTTCATATGGCACTGTTCAAGTGTCATAGCTAGAGGACTCTCATATCCCTTCTTTTCGCTTAACATTGATACCTGTCCCTTGATATTATTAAGTGCAAATGCAATAGAGTCTGCAATTTTATCATAGCTTGCAAGCTCAGCCTCATATGCCTTCTTTCTTACTTCCTTATCCTCACTTGTTGCCAGATTTCTGACTGCCGGAAGAGTAATAACCTCTCCCTCATAATCCACCTTTAATGTTGATGTTAAATAATCAAACAGCTTGCCCCATGCACCACCGCCTGTGATATCCATATGTGCAATCAGATCTTCCATATCATCTGATAACATATGAGCTGCATCTTTCTTTATCTCTGTCAGATAATAATTATACTCTGTAAGCAAACTGCTCTGTGCAATCACCTGATCAAGATTTTCAATTGAAGCTACATACTTGCAAAATGCAACGTTTGCTGCTGTCTGATTTGCTGCGATACGGTCATAACGTGCCCCCATATCATTTGTTTTACTATCTGACGTATTAACAGATGCCTTCAATGAGATAAACTCACCAAGACGGCTTCCTAATGCTGCCATTTCTTCTTTTACCATAAGACATGTTTCCAGTCCCTTTACTGGATCGAGCTTCTTGGCTGCTTCGATTTTTTCCTTCATTCCAGCAACCTCACTCTCAAATTTTTTCATGTCTTCGTCAAACTTCGGATCCTCATATCCGTGATACAGTACGTCCAATGACCATTCCTGATTCATTTTTCCCTTTTCCTTTCCGCACAAAGCCCTCTCTGCAGATAAGCTGCAATCTGCTCTTCGTCCCATTTTTCAAGAGAACGAATACCAGCACGCCCTTCTATGTGGTGCTTTAATTCATGACGCAGCACACGCGCAATCTCACGGCGCATTCCTTCATCGTCAAGATAGCCGAATAAACGCATCATACTTCCATAATAAATTACGATCTGTTTTCCCATCTGGTAGCTGTGCAGATATTGGCCTGCAATGTACAAATCATTGTTCTGCGCATAGGGGCTTAGCTTTGTCTCTTCTGAAATGATTACACCACCGTTAAGTCCCTCATAGAACTTTTCCGGTATCTTTTCTGCCTCTTCCTGCAGGATTTCCTGAAATCTGTCATACTCCATGCAGTCTTTCCTTTCTGTACTCTGTGCTTTACATCATTACAGATTTATCTTACCGCAGATGTGGAAATTAAGCAAGAGATATATGCTGCCGGAAGGTTATTGGAAATGGTGTTACAGTTCATGCGTCATTCTATTAAAGCCTTCGGTGTCACCTTCGGGCTTTGCTGTAAATATTTGGCTTATCTATGAACAATAACGAAATGGCTACATTCGCTTTAAATTAGTTCTCCAAGCAAGTTAATTCGATCTCGAATTGCATTTACAAGAATATTTCTTCTGGCATCTGACAGGTACTCAGACTGGGCAAAAATTGCATCTGCCTCTTCTTCAACCCCATCAAGTGCACTTAGATCTATCCAAGAAAAATCCTTGACCAGATGAATTTGCTCTGCATGCGTTTTCTTAAATGGCTTTCCCTGCAATGACGGTGCCAGTGGCTTTATACGTGATTCCTGTGTGTTATACCAAAGTGACGTTCCACAGTCGAATATTGCGCTGCCCCAATCCATTCTAGCGTAACTGCGTTTCTTACTAATCCAAAATTATTGAAATGTCGGTCTTCATTTGCAATAATAAAGTCCAATACAATCATTTTTTCTACTTCTTTTCGTATATTCGACACGCCTAGCTTCTCTGCACACTGAATATAATATTCGTACTCTGACAAATTATTGGGCTTTTTAAATGCATTCATAATATGGCTGGCAGAAATTAATTCAGTATCCCTCGTAATAAAATCCTCACAAAGACTAAAAGGTTCCTCATTTTCCCAAACCACTGAATATTCTACATGATTAATTCCAAGACGACTTGCGATACGAGATGCAATAACTTCACAAAGAGCCTCCTGATAATATGGCTTACTTGAACCTTTCATTAGAATACGCTTTCCATCTGCAATCTTCCATTTTTTCATCAATTGTCCATCTGAGGTATTATCAGGAGCTACAAGACTCATACTCTCAGATGCACTGCCATGACCAAACAGAAGATTTCCAACATCCTCTGAAAAGGAATGATCAAAAAAGTTAATTGCTTCCCATGCGATTCGTTCACCTTTAGGTAAAATCCAATACTGATCAGAAAGACTAAGTCCATAGCATTTATCAAGAAGCTCCTGAGATACTGTCATTCCAAGCTCCTGCAATGCTTCTTTTAAACCCTGCCTACTTGCTGGAATTGATCTTCCTGACCACCATTTCGCCAATGCCCTCTTGTTTACAAAAGTCGGGCTTTCATCCCACGGTTTTAACCGTGGGATGAAAGCCAGGAAACTTTTTGCAATTATCGGACAATGATGTCGAATTTTGTCGAAATGTTGTACAGGCAACTGCTCGTTTTGTGCTTGTGTCCTTGTGTGTTGTATGATATACTGTTTATATCAACAAAGAACATATATTCATATTCGCAGTTAAAGGAGGCACATATGCATACGGTACAGCTTCTGTTAAAAACATCTAATACGAACGCCATGAAATCGATCTCGTTTTCGCGCATTGGCACATTTGCATAATGTATGTGTAAAGCATGCCCGTAAATGCATG
>ENA-OQAZ01001420-OQAZ01001420.1-human-gut-metagenome-genome-assembly--contig:-NODE-1420-length-11426-cov-4.455881_pt1 | contig 11426 bp, 12 predicted proteins | sample MGYA00242737_ERZ504531 | MGnify/ENA primary metagenome ERZ504531 (study PRJEB26092, sample SAMD00036244) | human gut metagenome | host: Homo sapiens | study: EMG produced TPA metagenomics assembly of...
TGCCGTTGCCCCCAGATGCCTATTGCCTGTTCTTCTTCGGCGGGTACAGTTAAGCACGGTATCAATAATCCCCTTGCCTTTCGTATTTGCCGCCCAGTTCCTCAAATAATGATTTTGCCATTGTCTGTTACCTCCACATTCTTTTTATTTTGAATGTCCGCAAAATCGTCCTACATCAGAAGGACGCCAAGGCACATCAAGGTGGTGCAGTGCGATAAGTCTGTCCTGCACATTGGTTCCGGCTCCCATCTTCTGTGTGGAACCAAGCAAAAAACGGACCTGTCCGCTTCTTACTTTTCCGAACAGCTCCGCCTTCCTAAGCTCTGTATTTGCTTCATGCATAAATGCAATTTCTTCCGGTGGGACGCCCTTTTCTATCAGCTTGTTGCGAATGTCCTCATAAACATTAAATGTACCATCTCCTTTCGGTGTTGACAGGTCACAGAAAATAAGCTGCGTTGATTTCTGCTCCTTTGTCTGCTCCCATATTTCAAATGCCTTTTCCACACAAGTGCTTGCCTTTGAATTTTCATCATCCGGCAGCATATCATTGATAAGCCTCTGGTCTAATGCCAGCTTTCTTCCGTCATTGGTAATCTTTAGCATATTGTCCTCATAAGGCTGTACCTGTCTGTCACGCACGGCTTCTGCCTTTCTGCCAAAGATGCCACCATGTCTTTCTGATATTCACTTGGCTTTAGCACCACATTTTCATACTCGGCTTCCGGCACAGGGAGATTTAACATATCCGGTGTCTGAATATCGGCACTCTCCTTAAAAAGTGCAATCAGCTCCGGGAGATTAAAAAACTTTGCAAACCTTGTCTTTGCCCGATATCCGGTTCCCTCTGGTGCAAGCTCAATGGCGGTCTGCGTTTCTCCAAAAGAGGATGCCCAACTGTCAAAATGTCCCAGACCTAACTTCTGAAGCGTACCATACTGAAGGTAACGCATATTGGTGTAAAGCTCCGTCATACTGTTTGAAATCGGCGTACCTGTTGCAAAGGTCACGCCCTTACCGCCCGTCAACTCATCTAAATACTGACATTTTGCAAACATATCCGAGGACTTCTGTGCCTCTGACTGTGCGATTCCTGCCATATTACGCATCTTAGTATAAAGGAACAGATTTTTATAATTATGGCTCTCGTCCACGAAAAGCCTGTCCACACCAAGCTGCTCAAAGGTCACTACATTATCTTTCCTTGATGCATCATTCAGCTTTTCAAGCCTTGTAAGAAGTGATTTTCTTGATTTCTCCATCTGCTTAATGGTGTAGCGTTCTCCGTTGTCGGCTTTTGCCTGTGCAATGGCAAGCTCAATCTCATCAATCTGCCTTTCAATAATGGCTACCTGTCTTTCCTGCGAAAGTGGAATTTTCTCAAACTGACTATGCCCGATAATAACCGCATCATAATCTCCTGTGGCTATTCTGGAACAGAATTTCTTACGATTGGCAGGCTCAAAGTCTTTCTTTGTTGCAGCAAGGATATTGGCTCCGGGATATAACCGTAAAAAATCACTTGCCCACTGCTCCGTCAAATGGTTCGGAACCACAAATAAGCTCTTTTGACATAATCCAAGACGCTTGCTCTCCATGGCTGCCGCTGTCATTTCAAAAGTCTTTCCGGCTCCCACACAATGGCAAGCAGGGTATTATCCCCATAAAGTACATGAGCCACTGCATTTTTCTGGTGAGGCTTTAACTCAATATCCGGTGTCATGCCGGGGAATTTCAGATGTGAACCGTCATATTCCCTTGGTCTGGTGGAATTGAAAAGCTGGTTATATTTTGCCACAAGTACCTGTCTGCGTTCCGGATCACGGAACACCCAGTCCTTAAATGCTTCCCTTATGGCTTCCTGCTTCTGTGATGCAATGGTGGTTTCCTTTTTATTCAGGACCTCCTTTCCTTGCCGTCCTCCTCTACGGTATCATAAACACGGCTATCTTTTAGATTCAGGGAATCCTCCAGAATGGTATAGGCATTTCTCCGGCTTGTACCGTAGGTCATATTTACAAGGGAATTGCCATAGTCCGCATTTTTTCCCTTTATGTTCCACTGTCCTGTCACATCGGAGTACTGTACGCCCACGACATTTCTGTCTAACAAATGTTGCGGCGTTTCAAAGGTCTCCCTCATAAAATCCTCAATATACTTCGGGTCAATCCATGTGGCACCGATACGCACCTCAATTTCGCTGGCATCCAGCTCCTTCGGCTGTACCTGTGTGAGTGCCTGCACATTCACGGCATATTCCGGGTGGCTCTCTACATAGACCTTTGCTGTTTCCAGCTTGTCACGGACATTTCCACTTAAATACTCATCTGCTGTTTCCCACTGATCCGTCAATGGATTCTGGAATATAATTCCTGTCAGCTCCTCCTTGACCGTACCCACATCTTTTCCTGTCAGCTCTGCCATATAATCGAGGTCAACTCTTGCTTTTTCCGATAAGGACACTGCCAGTGCTTCACTTGCCGTATCCACACTTGTGACAACCTCTGCCTTTTTAATGGTACGCTTCGTGAACATATCCGCTTTGCCTTTGAAATTGCCTTCATCGTCCAATTTTTCAAGAGAACATAACAGACAATAGCTGCTGTCCTGATTAAATGCTCTTTTGTTGGTCTGCGAGTTAATTAGACCGTGTTTCTTGGAAAAAGCATCATATAAACTGTTTAACTCCGCCTGCTTTTCCTTGATTACCGTATCCGGATATTCTTCTAATTGCAGATTGATAAGCTCCGGCGTACAATTTCGGATACCCACCATGCCCTTGATACGTTCCTGCATGGAATCGGACATATCCACAGGCTTCATAATGGAATTTTCACGGTAATACACCCTATCGTCCACAAGAGTGTAGCTGTAATTCTTAACATCCGGATCCGCCGGAATGGTGGCGTCCGCAAGCTCATCTGCCAGCTCATCCAGCTCCACTGCTTCTATCTCTCCGTCAATATGGCTGATTGCTTCCTGTAGCTGCTGTGCAAATGGTCTTGTGGTATCGGGCATACAGGTACTTTCCAAACCATACGGTCCACTGACCATTTCCATTTTTCCCACGATCATCTCCGGATGTTCGGCAAAATAGCTGTTCATGCAATGCCGTTCTCATCCTCTGACAGATGCACCCAGTCCGGCTCCAAATCCATCACACGGTCACGCTTCTTTAAGAATAGGATATCAGAAGTAACCTCTGTTCCAGCATTCTCCTTAAATGCTGTGTTAGGCAGTCTGACTGCACCCAGAAGTTCTGCTCTTTGGACAAGGTATTTTCTGACCTCCGGACTTTTCTTATCCATTGTTCCCTTACTGGTAACAAAGGCAACCACACCGCCGGGGCGAACCTTATCCAAGGTCTTTGCAAAAAAATAGTCATGGATTAAAAAATTCTGCTTGTCATACTGCTTATCCGCCACCTTATACTGTCCGAATGGCACATTTCCGATTGCCACATCAAAGAAATCGTTCGGATAATCCGTCTTTTCAAATCCTGTGATTTTAATGTCGGCATTCGGATATAGCTGCTTTGCAATCCTTCCCGTAATGCCGTCAAGCTCCACGCCATAAAGCCTGCTCTCCTGCATCTTCTCCGGCATCATTCCGAAGAAATTTCCGATACCCATTGCCGGCTCCAGCACATTTCCTTTTTCAAATCCCATTTTATCCAAGGAATCATAGATACTGCGGATTATGGCAGGACTTGTATAATGGGCATTTAGGGTACTCTCCCTTGCTGAAGCATACTCCTGTTCCGATAACAGTCCCTTTAATTCCTGATATTCATTTGCCCAGGCACTCTTGCTTTCATCAAAGGCATCCGCAAGCCCACCCCAGCCAACATACTGAGATAAAACCTCCTGTTCCTCCAGTGTTGCGATACGGTTCTCGCTCTCTATTTTCTCCAGTGTGCGTATGGCTTCCACATTTCTGCGGAATTTTTCCTTTGCAGTGCCAATGCCTAAATCGTCATCCGTGATATGGAAATTGACGGCTCCTGTCTTATCAATCTGCGGTTCTACCTGCTTTACAGGAACTTCGATGTCCGGCTCTAATGATGTGTCTGACACTTTCTCAGGCTTTTGGATATCCTGTCCAGAAGATTCCCGATTTTGCACATCCTCTGCCGTTAATGGTGGTTCCTCAACACCTTCAGGATAATCTTCACTTCCTTCAATCTGTGTAAACACCTCTGTTTCGTGACGGTCTATATCCCTTTCCGTCATCTCGTTGAGATAATCTTCCTCGACTTCTCCCCGCTGTGGCTGATAATCGTACTCAAAGGCAACACCATTTACCTCTGCATAAAAAAATTGATTATCTGTTACGGAATTTCCAAGCACATAGTTTTCTTCCTCAGTCCCCCATTCATCGACTTTGATGCACTCCTGTCCATCAATCGTGATTTTCTCAGCGCCTGTGCCGCAAGCTCTTTCTCCTGCTCAATATACCGTCTTGTCTGGTTGATAAATCCATTTAATACGGCAGGGTGGGAGTCCACAACCATATCCGCATTTTTCACCATGGCATAAGGCTCAATGGCTTTTGCCCATTCCTTATTCTCCGGAGAAAACCGTCCGTCTTGTCTTTTGTGCATGACAGAATTGGCAAGCACATAGCTTACCCGTTCAAAGCCATATTCCTGAATGACAGCTTCCGCTGTATCCTTTGGCAGACGATACCCGTCAAACTTTTCAGCGATTGCTTTTTCAATGGCATTCTTGCAGGCTACTTTGGTTTCATGCTCCATCTTTGCCTGTGCCTGCTCCAAAGCCTTCTGCTCCTGCTCCACTCTGTACTGTGCGTAGGCTTCTTTTCCTTCCGGAGATAAATACTTATCTTCTTCAATGAGCTTACGAATACGCTTTTCCACAACATTCCAAGACAACAGCACTTCTGCGTATGGTTTTCCGATATTTCCCTTTTTCAGCTTTATTCCTTTTGCATCATGATCTTCATAGCTGTGGTCAGCTCCGGCAAGTGCATGGCTACTACCGCCTGTTCCATATTCATTCTTTAAGAAATTAGCTGCTTCTTTGCTGTCATGCCCTTCCTTGAAATAATCATATATGCGGAAAGACCCATGTGAAAAACCGCTTCCCCTGCCAAGCCTGTTGTCTATCTCATCCTGCGTGATAAAATCCTCGTGCTTAATTTCCACATGTTCAGCAGCTGGAAATGTCAGCCTGTCTACCAGAAGGTTGTCGAGTTCGGCACGAAGCTCCTCTTTTGGCATAACAGAACGGAAACGCAGGCTTTTTTCTCCGATTTCCAACTGATGCAGAGCGTGATCCATGTGGTCAGCTATCCTCTCCACCTCTTCCGGTGTAGAAAGAAGTTCCACCAGTCTTGCATGGGCATCCGGGTAATTGCCCGCCTTTAATTCCAATTCTTCCGGTGTCTTTCTCTGCTGGTACTTGGCATAAATACGTTTGCGGCTGTCATCCCTGCCCCCGCCGCTTCTTAAAATATCATCAATCTGTTTCTCCGGCAGTACAAAACCTGCCGGAATAACACTTTTTTCTTCTGCCTGCTTCATGGCAATGTTGCGACCTGCTCCGAAAACATGGTAAAAAGGTCAAGCTGTTTAAACATACCGTCTGTATCAATCTGCTCTGCCACTTCCCCCGGAAGTAAATAGACACCATCCTCGATATAAGAATTGACCCAGTATCTTGCATCTTCCCATGACAACCTGCTCTCTGCTTCACGGGTCAGATAATTGCCTTTCCACATGGTAAGCCCATCCTCATCAGCTCGATACCCGGCTCTTACATCCCCTATATACAGCTCTGTAAATTCCTCCATGCGGAAAGAATTTTTCAGATACTCCGTCTGCAAAACCGCATCCTGCTCTGACTGGAAATATCCTGCAATCTCCGGTCTTTTATGGATAAGATAATTATCAAACATAAGATTCCCTTTTGAAGCTCTGTGAAATCTTCGGTTTTATTCGAAAAAGAACCGGATAATGAGTTGCTGTCACTATCCGGCTCCTGCATGGTAATATTAGATTGTTCCTCACGGCTTAAATGTAGATCAGCTCTGTCAGTACGATTTCCTCCGCTGAGTGTCTGATGTTGTTCATCTTCACTACCCAGCTCATCTGATCGGCTGCTTTCAGTTCCCCGTTCACTCCCTCCGCCTTCGCCATCTGTCCGGTCAGAAGTTCCATTCTCTGCTCTGCCTGCTCCTGTACCTGCAGACAATGTGCTTTCAGCTCCCCTGTCAGTATCATTCCCTGATAAATCCCTCTCCTGTGTTCCTTTAGAAAGTTCTTTCTCATCAGTCCGTACTTGGTCAGTGCCTGTTCCGGCTCCTTGTTCGCTGTCAGGTTCGGAATCAGATAATCCCCGTTCTTTTCGTATGTCAGTTTCATTGGCAATGCCTCCATTTCTGTATGATTTTCAGTTTCCTTTGGTTTATCTATTGCCGTTTCGCTTTCACGATTTAAAGCATTATAATCTGCTTCTGGTGCATTTGCAAGTCCTTTTTCAACCTTTTCTTCATGGCTTCCAATATGCTCCCCAGCCGCTTTTTCTCTTGCCTTATTTGAGGCATTCTGCCTTGCAATCTGGCGTTCGTATGCCCTATTGTCCGTCCAATTTCCATAAGCAGGGGCTTACACATCTCCGTAGTTGCATTTCCAATGACAGCTAATGACTTTGTATTATTAAATTCGTGGATATATTCAAAATTCATGTCATCTTTCCACAAATCCATATCGGCACCGCATCGGGATAGCAGGGTAAAGGAAATACTGGAAGCCAGCGTTTCCCTCCATCGGATTCCAAGATTCAGTTCATCCAGATCATCAAGGAAACTTCCCTCTTTCACATAGTTCAGCTCCGGTAAAAGTTCCTCATAATAATCCTGTACAATCCTGTCAGCTATCTCCATAACCCTCTCTTCAAAAGGCATATTTACATCGGTTGCACCATAAGTTTTTTCAAGCTGTGCAAGCACGGGAGCCTTATGTTCCTCCCTAAGCTCCCACAGATATGGGTCACGCCCGATTCTCCTTGCCTTATGCACATCTGATACATCAAAGACATATTTTAATCTCGGACGTTCGCTGTCCGTATCAATCAGGGCAATTCCTTTCGCTCCACGGTTGACCCAGCAATTCATCTTTTCATTCCACGTTTCAAGCGAAGCACAGGCTGTTGCATCCGGTCTTTGGGCATATATTAACATCTGCTCGTTAAAGGGATATTTATACAGCCTTGCAGCCGTAGTCAGAAATCTGGTCCATTCATTTTCGTTTTTAACAATATCTGCCGCTGTCATTTCTGCCAGTGCAGATATATAATGATATTTTCCTGCCATAGATACTCCTTTCGATTCATTTTGTCCTAATAGCAGAAAAGCAGCCCAAAGTGGCTGCCTCAGAATATAGACAAAATTCTATAAATACTAAATGCAAGTATATTAGCAAAAATATACTTGCATTTTCTTTTAATGACTATTCCTAAATAAAAAATATATTTACTCCTGTATACACACGCTTATTCAATCAAATCAATTATCCTACTTAATACTACTTTTATTTTTTGTTCCAAAATCTCAATTTTATAGTAATTTGTAGAAATATCTGTTAACAAATTATCTATCTCACTTACATCTTTTTTCCTTTTTTCTTTCAGAATTTTATTTATATCTACAGAAAATTTAATACGGGCATACATTTCTTTATCCTTCAAATTGTGCATAGTAATTGCAGATAGGACAAACTCCAAATCATATTTAAACAAAACGTAATACCTTCTCATATTTTGTTGTTTATGATTTTTCTTTGTATCCCTTATATTAGAAATAATCGAATATATAACCGTATCTAATAACACAAATTCTAACAACGCTTCTTTGACAAGAGAAAAAACATAATCCGATTGTGATACATTTACACTATATGTAAAAACACTTGTAAAAAATAGTAGTATGTATATAGCATAACGCAACACATTAATACTTATTAATGCTTCGACCGGCTTAAAAATCAGTGCCACAGATTTATTTCCAGTAACTCCTTGAATAAATTTTTTAACCATTCTTAACAAAAAAGATAAGATATACGGTATCGATATTAGAAATGTTATCATTGTCAAAAAAATAGAATACTTCTCTTGTCCTATAAACTCACCATAAGTCAATTCTATCCCCGAAGACGTACAAATCTTTTCAACAAGTAATACAAATAAATATGTTCCATATCCAATTATATTTTTCAACAACATAGATGAAAAAAAATACTAAATATAAAAGCGCAATCACTATTGCCATTGTAACAGTGAATAATGGTAATACTACTTGAGATATTAATATTAACTCAATAGCAAGAAATATAGTCTGCCCCCATGTCAAAACATCCTCATCATTTTTTCTATTTCGAACGAAATATATAACAAACAATAACAATGATGCAAAAAAAATAGCTCCAGAAATAATATACCACTTACTCATAATCTGTGTTAATTCGTCCAATATTTCTGGATTAGAAATATTCTCACTAAATATTTTTAGTAGCTCCATAAAATCAATATTTATATAAGCTAACACACAAGATAGTATCAAACCAATAGGTGTCGCTAAAGCCAACATGGCATATTTTATTACGCCACTTTTCTTAAAACTTTCTATCTCTTTTTCATTAAATACAACTGATTTCATAATACCTCTCCTCCTACAACTCAACAACACATATATAATATCGGAATTATATATAAAATCATTATATTTTTACCTAGGTAGAGCATTGGCATCCTTCTTTAAATATACCATTTTTGATTGTTAATACGTTCTTTGTCTACATTCTGAAACAGCCTAAATTGGCCGCTTTCCTGCTTGTTACATATGAAGCGGCTAAATCACCGCTTCTTTCTTTTTATCTGCTGTTGGCTGTTTCCTGTCAGCATGCATCTTCATCACATCATTTTTCTTTTCTGCAAGTCTCTCTTTTAGTGAAGGACGTTCTTTCTTCTCATCACGCTTTTCCTCTTTCTGCTTTGCACGTTCCCCGGCACGGTCACTGCGAAACAGCTCATGTTCTTTTGCATCATACTCATACACATGATCCGAAAGACGTTCCTGCGGTGCTACCTGTGTCTGGTTCACTTCCTGCACCATCTGTTCAAGGTCTCTTAACTCCATTCCGGCATCTTTCGGGATAATCAGCGTTTCATGCACAGATGAAGGCAGTACATAGAAGTCTCCAACCTTGTCTGCTATTTCCTGTCTGGTATCATCATTTAATATAGCGGCTGCTCCATTTACCTTTGTATCATTTGTCAGGACAAACATCGTGTCAGGAACATCCGGTATCATCTGGGATGCCATTTCTCTTGCCTCTGATATATCCATATCATTATCCCTTGCAATGTCCCCTGCCATCATTTCTATAATGGTCTCGCTCATTCCCTTGAAGCTGTATGACTGTAAAACATCCATGTTCAAAAGAGCCTGTTCGTGCAAATCCTCAAGGATAATCCCATACCTGTCCATCAGATTATCTGTAATCGTTATGGTTGCAGTGCCTTCCGCATTTTTGTCCATTAAAATCTGATACACAACCGCCAGATCTTCCACCTTGGTGTATGGTTTGTCCTCAAGAAACTGCCTGTTGGCTTCCTCATTGATGAGCTTGCACACAATCTTGTCTTTGACGTTATCAAAATCAGTAACCGCAGATACATCCATATCCTGGTCAATATAATGTGCCTGATATGTGGCTGCAATCTGCCCAAGCACATCATCCATCTCAGCTCCATCCTGTATCTGTTCAAAATACGGATTCAGATATACGGTTGGAGAAATATTGCTTTCTTCCGTCCGGATTGTCAGACCATCCAAAACACAGTCATTATTCTTTACTACCTGATGAACAGAAATCGTTGCATCTGCAAATTTTTCCGGTAAAAAATCCTGTATCTGATCTTTTACCTGTTCTACAAAATCCTTATATTCCATTACTTTCTCTCTCCCTTCCCGGTATTCTTCTGTGATTTGTCTGCCAGCTTTGATGCTTTCGTTCCATACAGTTGATAACGTTTCATCGTAAGCGATGAATAATCACCCGGTCACGACTTTCAGGGAACTTTAAATATTCAGGTTCCCACGTTCTTCAGGTCTTACTTTTTCGATATCTATGATCCCTGTACATCTTTCTTTTATAAAGTCACTCCATGGCAGCAGCTGTTTTATGCCTGCGGGCTCATTTTTATAGTCCGGCATATACAGCAGCAAGGTGTAGAGATAATGATAGATGTTCAGGTTATTGGCTTTCGCTGTTTCTATGAGACTCAATACAATGGCACTTGCTGTTGCTCCATCAGCAGTATCATGAAACAGAAAGTTTTTACGCCCCGTCACATAGGTTTTTGCCCGACGTTCCGCTGCATTATTAGAGATCTCGCATCTTCCATCCAGTAGATAATTCATAAGGGTCTCTTTATGATTAAAGGCATAGTTTACCGCTTTTTCAAGCTTACTCCCGCCAGCAGGCTCCAGGGTTTCCAACCATGTCCAGAATTCATTCCAGATGGCAGGTTCTGTTTCCTGGCGTTTCTGTTTTCGTTCCTCCTGTGGAAGTTCTTTGTAGAGACGTTCCATATAGAAAAGACGGTTACAGAATGCAACTCCTTTTTCGGCAGGGAGCAGGAAACTGTCTTCTGCAGTTCCCTGCGGAGGTTCTGCAAGTTCCTGTTCAGAATTAATGTCCAGAAGTTTCAGCTTTTTCTGACGTGCTTTTGGGACTGCTTCAAAGAACTTACGCCTGCAGTGGGCAAGACAGCAGACCAGGACAACATCTTCGATCCTGCCGTATGCACTATACCCATCACACTGGAGCATCCCAGTGAAACCATGGAGAAATTTTATCGGATAATCCCCGCTCCATCCGGGTCTGTAATCATACAGGATGATCGGTGGTTTTCCATCAGTCCCGCTCAGGTAGATCCACATATAGGATTTTGAAGTGGCAGTTTTTCCCTCTTCATGAAGCACCTGACAGGTACCTCGTCTGCATGGAGGATCTCTCTTGCCAGCAGTTCCTGATGCATTACTTCATAGACTGGAGAGAGATATTCCAATGAACAGTAATTGTACCAACGCGCTGCAGTTTCTCTTGGGACAGGCACCCCTTTTCCATCCAGTCTTTTGACTGACGGTAAAAGGAAGGTGCAGAAAGCTTTTCTGGTACATGACCATTGCCACCATATCCGGCGATGCGGGACTATGGGCAAGAAGCGGTGTCGGTGTTTTTGCCTCTACGATCGTTGTTTCATCCTCCTGCCGACATACAGGACACATAAGGGTTTCCTGCATGTAATGGACCCTTTACCACTTTTGCCGGAGTGATACGCAGTTCTTCCCGGACAAACTTATACCCCAGGTGTTCCATCGGGGAACCACAGTCCGGACAG
>ENA-OQAZ01001422-OQAZ01001422.1-human-gut-metagenome-genome-assembly--contig:-NODE-1422-length-11418-cov-2.422195_pt1 | contig 11418 bp, 11 predicted proteins | sample MGYA00242737_ERZ504531 | MGnify/ENA primary metagenome ERZ504531 (study PRJEB26092, sample SAMD00036244) | human gut metagenome | host: Homo sapiens | study: EMG produced TPA metagenomics assembly of...
CCGTTGCTTCGCTGAACTTAAGGAAGTTGATTATTTGTTTTCGACTATTCCTGACACAAAGGTTGTTTTGTGCGCGGGAAATCATGATGCCATTAAAAAAGGCTCTTTTTATGACGGCTTCAAATGGAGTGAGAATGTTATTTTCTTAGGTGACAAGAATATTGAAAGTGTGGAGATTCCTGAGCTTAATACATGTGTGTATGGACTAAGTTATCACCAGACTGAAATTAAGGACGCAATGTATGACCATGTTATTGTGAACAGACCGGATATGATTAATATTCTGGTGGCTCATGGCGGTGACGAAAAGCATATTCCCATTAATAGAAAGAAGCTTGCAATGTCAGGTTTTGACTACGTGGCAATGGGACATATTCATAAGCCTGAAATAGATGAAAAGATGAAGATGGCATACAGTGGTTCTCTTGAACCTATTGATATGAATGATATTGGACCTAGAGGCTATATTTATGGTGAGATTTCAAAGAGAGGTCTTGAACTTGAATTTGTGCCTTTTGCAAAGAGAATTTACAGGGAACTTGATTTCACGGTAACTCCAACAGCTACTAATTTGGAAATAAGACATAGACTGATTGACATGATTAAGGAGCAGGGACAGGATGATATGTACAAGATTACTTTTAGCGGTTACAGAGATCCTGATTTTGACATTGATGTTTCAGATATTGAAGGTGTTGGAAATGTTGTAAGTGTTACCGACAATACGGTTCCTGATTATGATTTTGAAGAATTGTACGCTGAAAATAAGGACAATATTCTTGGAATGTACATAAAGAAATTTCTTGACAGGGAGAGTCTTACACCTTTGCAGCGTAAAACCCTTTACTATGGAACAAAGGCATTGATGGATGCCATGGAGGACAGGGCATGATTATAAAGGACATACGATTAACTAATTTTGGAAAATTTAATCATAAAATGGTAACTCTTGAACCGGGACTTAATATTGTATATGGTGAGAATGAAGCGGGAAAGACTACTCTTCATACTTTTATAAGAGGAATGCTCTTTGGAATAGAAAAACAGCGTGGAAAGGCAAGTGGTAAGGACCTTTACACTAAGTATGAGCCATGGGAGAATCCGGCTAATTATCATGGTATGATGCGAATCGAAAGCGACGGTGTAACTTATCGTATTGAGAGAAATTTTAATAAGCTTAATAAGTCTTTTAAGGTTATTAATGAAGATAAGGGTGTTGAGCTTAAAACAGAGGAGATTGAAAATCTTTTCGCAGGGCTTGATGAAAGTTGTTATTACAACACTATAAGTATAAGCCAGCTTGGCAGCGTTACAGATAAGGAACTTGAAGTTATTCTGAAGAATTATGCGGCAAATCTTGGAACGACTAAGTCTATGGAGATTGATATTAAATCAGCATTTGCAGACTTAGATAAGCAGAAGAAAAATATAATGATTGAAGCCGAATTGCTGAAGAGGATGTTGTTGAGAAGCTATTAAGAATGCCAAAGAGGATTTGGAGATTTCTCAGGGCGAACAGCATACAATAATTGCTTCAATAGAGCAGAAAAAGCAGTCTTTATTTAATCTTTCTAATAAGAAGAAGGAATTGTCAGCTCTTGATGCAAAACGACTTGAAGCCTTAAATAAACTTAATGAGCGTAAGGAGAATCTTTATCAGGAGGCAATTACTTTGACTGCTGACAGTGAGAAGTTTTCAGCTTCCCTTGAACAGATTGAAAATCACCAGAAGCAGCTTGAACAGGAGCTTGCTGACAAGGGCATTGACGGAAGAGAGACTATGGAATATCTTCTTGAAAAAGTTACTAACAGAAGTAATATGCCTGTTTTGTTTATTATCCTTATGATGGGATGTATTGGTGGTGCAGCAGGTTTGATTTATGGGCAATTACCAGATGATGGATTTAAAGCAGTTTTGGGTTAAGCCGGGTATATGCTTGGTGCGGCTTTTGTTTTTCTTATACTTGCAATCTTTAAGTATGGATTTAATAAGAAGAAGCGTCAGAAGAAGTTGGATGCCTTAAAGGAGATTAAGCTTGTAATGGATAAGCTGGACGCGGCAAAGCACGAAAGTTTATGTTGAACGTCAGCTTAACAACAAGAAAGAAGCTTTAAAGGATACTCAGGAGTTTATTAAAGCCGAGGAAGAAAAAAGCGTTGATATGCAGGATTATAGTGACGAGTTAAAGGACTTGGAAGCGAAGGAACGTGAAATCAACGAGGCAATTTCAAAGTCTCAGTGGATTCTTGAACAGAAGCAGGAAAAGGATATTGAACTTCAGAAGAAGATTGATGAACTTGAGGAGCGATTTAACAAGATTAAGAAAGCAAAAGTTGAAATACAGGCTAATTGAGGACGCAAGAGTAATATTGAAGATATAGCAGATGAAATCAGAAATAGTTTCGGTAAAGAGATTAAATGAGAGAGCATCTTATTATATTTCACAAATTACAAACGGCAAATATGACAATCTTTCAATAGATGACAAACTTAACATATCTGTAAACAGTAAGCACGCTCTCATAGCTGCTACACGACTTAGCAAGGGTACAATAGAGCAGATATATATGGCACTTAGACTTGCGGCAGCAGATATTATATTTGAAAAGGACAAGAAACCTATACTTCTTGATGATGCCTTTGCAATGTATGATAACAAGCGAATGGGTAATACTATGAGATTTATGGCAGAAAATATGGAACAGGTAATCATCTTCTCATGCCATACAAGAGAGAAGCTAATGGCGGACAAGTTAGGACTTAAGTATAACTTTATAAGGTTGTAGTGGAGAGTTGCAAGGTTATAAAGTCATAAAGGAGAGTTGTAAGGTTATAATTGAGAACGCTAAGATTTAAATGATAGATCTAAGGATGCGGCGGAGAATTGAATATTATATGAGTGTGGAAGAGTGAGAATTAGCCCCGGCTACGGAAACGTAGCGGGGTTTTTATAGGCTGAAATTGTGGGAGAATTTTTTAGAAGTCATATTCTTTTAATGAGAAATCAAACTAAGATAACCTCCTTTATCTTTTCGATTTCTTTAACGAGAATACAAACTAAGATAACCCCCTTTATCTTTTCGATTTCTTTAACGAGAATACAAACTCTGTTCCAACGCCTTCGGTGCTGATTACATCGATTGTTTCGTTGTGTCCCATAATAATTTCTTTTACGATGGCAAGTCCGATTCCGGAGCCTGTTTTGTCACGACCACGGGAAAGGTCGGTCTTGTAGAATCGCTGCCAGATTTTGTCGATGCTGTCCTGTGGGATTCCCATACCAAAATCCTTAACGGAACAATATTGTTTTTCGCCTTTGTTATAAAGCTTGATTATAATCTTTGAACCCGGATTACTGAACTTAATGGCGTTATCAAGTAGGTTGTAAAGAACCTGTTCAATCTTGCCTTTGTCAGCGTATACATTGCAGTGCTTTGGTGGAAACTGAATAATCAATTCAATATTCTTCTTCTCGCAACTGCCTTGGAAAGTATCAACTGTTGAAGCGATAACTGATTCCATATTAAAGTCTTCAAAAATAAGTTCAGGACCGGTGCTGTTCCAACGGTTAAGGTCACGCAATCCTGAAGTAAGCTTTTCGAGACGGTTAGCCTCAGATAAAACAATTGAAAGATATTTGTTGTAATCTTCCGGTGGAATTGTTCCATCCATTATAGCTTCAATATAGCCCTTTATAGAAGTTAAAGGAGAGCGGAAATCATGGGAAATATTAGAAATAAATTCCTTTTGATAAGCTCGTGAGTTGTTTAACTGCTTAGACATATATTGAAGTGAGTGCGCCACGTCACCGATTTCATCGTCATTGTTAACCTTAAGTCCTTCGTATTCAAAATTACCTTTGGCATATTCCATTGCCGCAAGTCTAATCTGCTTAAGTGGCAAATAAATAAACCACATAAAGTTAAAGAATATAATGAGTGAAAGAGCCAGTATAATTGCGTAAGTAACGTAGAAAATAAGTGTTACATCATAGCAACTTTTTTTTTATAATGGAAGTAGCATATGAGCCACAATATATCCATAAGTCTTATTATTATTTTTAACTTCATAGACAACACTTAAAGTGTCGGTTTTAAAAATATTATAAAATTTGCCAATCTTGTAATGTGTATTCTTATAATCATCAGGCTTGAATTTTTCAATCAAAATATTAGAAGAATCTTTTGAAAGATTATTTGTTGTGCCTGTGTAATAAAATGGTTTGCGGTTACTATCAAGAATAAGTATGTCACAGTCCAGTACGTTGTTAAAATCATTTAAAAACTGCTTAGGATTATCTAAATCATCAAGTGAGTTGTCCACGCAGTCCACAGCATTACTTCCTATTACAGAGGCATATTTGTAAAGGGTGTTAATATTATTGGTCAGAAGATGATTATAAATCAAGTTATTTGACCAATAAGAAATTAACAAAAAACCTAATATTGCAAAAGAAAAATACCCTGTAAAAAATTTAGTTAAAATAGAATTTTTCATATTTAGTTATGTACCTCGAATCTATATCCTACACTCCAAACTGTACCAATTGACCACTGATCCGTGTCAGCAATTTTTTCACGAATACGTTTAATGTGAACGTCTACAGTTCTTGTATCTCCGGCATATTCATAACCCCAGATATGGTCAAGAAGTTGCTCTCTTGTAAATACTTGATTAGGTGATGAAGCAAGGAAGTACAATAATTCAATCTCTCTTGGAGTCATTTCAACAGGTTTGCCCTTGTAAATAACTTCATAGTTTGAAAGATTAATAATAAGGTCCTTGTATTCAACACGTTTTTCATCAGGCTTCTTTGCAACAGGAGCCGGAGCTTCAGTGTAACGTCTGAGAACTGCCTTAACACGGGCAACAAGTTCCTTTGAGTCAAAAGGTTTAATAATATAGTCATCTGCACCAAGTTCAAGACCTAAAACTTTGTCGAAAACTTCTGTTTTGGCAGAAAGCATAATAATAGGAACCTTTGATTCTCTTCTTATTTCACGGCATACTTCGTAACCGTCAAGTCCCGGAAGCATAATATCCAACAAAATAAGATTTGGAGCATATTCTTTAAACGCATCAAGAGCCGACTGGCATCATGCTCAATACGTGTTTCGTAGCATTCCTTAGTTAAATATAAAGATATAAGGTTTGCAATGTTTTCATCATCGTCAACTATTAAGATTTTCTGTTTGTTTGCCATTTTAAATCCTCCTGTTAAAAAAATCTATTTAAATTCTACAACTGTGGCACCTGCACCACCTTCGCCATGTTCACCTGTTCTGTAGGATTTTACATAGCTACATTTCTTAAGATGGTTTTGAACTGCATTTCTAAGAGCTCCGGTGCCTTTGCCGTGAATAACATATACCTGTGGCAAATGTGCAATGTAAGCATCATCTAAGTATTTGTCAAGCTGTGAAATAGCTTCGTCAACTGTTTTTCCAATTAAATTAATTTCAGTTTTAATATTCATAGACTTGTTCATTTTAATCTTGCCTGTTGAACCACGGGTTAAGCCTGGTGCCTTAATATCAGGTTCGTCAATAATTTCAAGGTCGCGAATATTAACCTTAGAGTTTAGTATACCCATTTTTACTGTAAGATTACCGGCTGCATTAGGCAATGAAGTAACAGTACCGTTAAGATTCATGCTCAAAACTTTTACACCTGTGCCAAGCTTAAAGTCGGAAGGCTTGTAAGCCTTTTTAGGTTTGGCAGCTTTAATTGATGAGCCTACCTGGTTCTTTTTAAGCTTTGCTCCAACATTACTTCTGGATTTTTCCATTTCGCGGGTATTACCGGATTTCCCATATTTATTAATAGTTTTGATAGCTTCGTCGGCTGTTTCCTTAGCTTCCTTAAGAATATCAACAGCATCTTCGCGTGCCTTGTTAAGGATTTTGTCACGCTGTTCATTAAGCTTTTCTGTCTTAAGTTCATAATCACGTTTAAGTGATTTAATCTGAGACTTGTAAACTGCAATAGTTTCCTGATCTTTTTCAATCTGGATTCGCTGTCTTTCTATTTCGGACAAAACATCCTCAAACTGCTCATTATCTGAATCAATGTGAGACTTAGCATCTTCAATAATGTAGTCAGGAAGACCTAACTTGCTTGAAATAGCAAAAGCATTACTCTTTCCGGGAACACCAATAAGAAGTCTGTAAGTTGGTCTGAGTGTTTCTACGTCAAACTCACAACTTGCGTTTTGAACTCCCTCAGTTGATAAGGCAAATAATTTTAATTCACTGTAATGTGTTGTTGCCATAATTCTTGAACCGATGTTTTTAAGGAAAGTAAGAATTGAAATGCCAAGGGCTGCACCTTCCACAGGATCCGTTCCTGCACCAAGTTCATCGAAAAGTACCAGTGAATCCTGATCTGCCTGATTAAGTATATTAACAGTATTAACCATATGAGCTGAAAAAGTACTTAAGCTTTGCTCAATGCTCTGTTCATCACCAATGTCAGCAAAAACCTCTTTGAAAACTGCAAGTTTGCTGCCCTCAAAAGCCGGAATATGAAGTCCCGCCTGGCCCATAAGCGTTAAAAGTCCTACAGTTTTAAGTGAAACTGTTTTACCACCGGTGTTAGGACCTGTAACAATCAAAAGGTTAAAGTCTTTTCCAAGATGAATGTCTATAGGCACAACCTTTTTAGGATCCAAAAGAGGGTGGCGTCCCTTCTTAATATTAATCTGTCTTTGATCATTAAACTCAGGCATTGAAGCTTTCATTTCTTTTGCAAGAGAAGCCTTAGCGAAAATAAAGTCAAGCTTAGGTAATATTTCCATGTCTGTTTTTAATTCGTAAATATGTTCAGCACAAGCCATACTAAGGTTTGCAAGAATAATCTGGATTTCATCAGCTTCCTTGCCTTCTAACTCGCGGAGTTTATTGTTAAGTTCAACAACAGCAGCAGGTTCAATAAACAAAGTAGAACCTGTTGAAGACTGGTCGTGAATAATACCGTTAACATTGCCACGGTATTCCTGCTTAACAGGTACACAATAACGTCCATCCCTCATTGTAATAAGGGCATCCTGAAGATAAGTGTGACCTGACTGGGAATTAATGAGAGATGACAACTGGCTGTGAACACGGTCGTTGGTAATCTTCATCTGTCTTCTTATATTTTTAAGATTAGCAGATGCATCGTCAGCTATTTCATCCTCTGAAATAATACATCTTTCAATGTCATTCTTCAAATTAGTTAAAGGTTCAATAGCCTCAAACATGTCATCAAGACTATCTCTTTCAGCCTCATCATCACGGCGGGAGAAAGTTTTAACTCTTAAGGCAACTTTTAAAAGGGAGTCAATTCTAAGTAATTCTCCGGTGCCAAGAGTACTTCCAATCTCTAATCGTTTAATGGATTCGCCAATATTGTGAATACCTGAGAAAGAAAGGCTTCCTTTCTGCCAGATTCGTGATAAAGCATCACCTGTCTGTTTCTGATTTTCTTTTATTTTATGAATATCGGCAGATGGAACAAGTGCGTGGCAAAGCTTCTTGCCAGGCTCAGAACCTGCCTGATTTTCTAACATTTTTATTATTTTATAGTATTCAAGGGTTTTAAGAACTTTTTCGTTCATGATAAAGCCTCCAATTCTTGTATTTAGATACATAATCAATTATAATAAAGATTGACTGTCAGGTAAAGAAAATCTTAACATTTGGAGGAAAAGATGAGATATATAGAAACATTAAGAGAGGGCGAAAGAATTCAGGAAACATATTTGTGCAGACAGAGAACTACTGCAATGACTAAAACAGGAAAAGAATACGAGAATGTTATTCTTCAGGACAAAACAGGTTCCTTGGATGCCAAGATATGGGATCCGCACTCAATGGGATAGATGAGTTTGATGCACTTGATTATGTTGAAGTAAATGGTGATGTAACAGTATTTAACGGTCAGACACAGCTTAGTATTAAGCGTGCAAGAAAGATTAGCGAAACAGATGTTGACCCGACTAATTATTTACCATGTACTAACAAAAACATTGACGAAATGATGATGGAATTAACAAAATTCATCGCCGGTGTTAATAACCCTTATTATAAACAGGTTTTAACAAAACTATTTATTGACAATACAGAATTTGCGGAAGCATTTAAGAAGCATTCAGCAGCCAAAAGCGTACATCACGGTTTTATTGGCGGCTTGCTTGAACATACATTATCAGTTGCAAAGATGTGTGATTTCTTTGCAAAACAATATCCTATTTTAAATAGAGATTTACTTATGACATCAGCTATTTGTCACGATATTGGAAAGGTTTATGAACTTTCAGACTTTCCAATGAATGATTACACAGATGCAGGCCAGTTACTTGGACACATTGTTATGGGGTCAGAAATGCTTGGAAAGATTATGGATTCAATTCCTGATTTTCCAACTAAGTTAAAGAACGAATTGAAGCATTGTATTCTTGCACATCACGGAGAACTTGAATATGGTTCACCTAAAAAACCTGCACTTATTGAGGCAATGGCACTTAATCTTGCAGACAATGCAGATGCAAAGATTGAGACAATGACAGAACTTTTAAACAGTAACAGTTCTGCTTCATCAGATCAGTGGTTAGGATATAACAGATTACTTGAAACTAATGTAAGAAAGACAAGCGAATTAAAGTAATAAATAAATAGATAATAATACAAATACGCAATAATTAGCATAAATATGCGAAAAAATATACAGATAATTATTTAAGGAATTTCATGATTAAGAAAAATGATATTTTAGATTTAACAATTGAAGATTTAGGCGTAAACGGAGAGGGTATAGGCAAAGTTGATGGCTATACTCTTTTTGTTAAAGACGGAGTAATCGGCGACAAAGTTACAGTAAAGGTTATGAAGCTAACAAGAATTTCGGGTTTGCCAGATTAATGGAAATAAAAGAGCCTTCTAAAGATAGGGTTTCGCCAAGATGCAGTGTGGCAAGACAGTGTGGCGGATGCCAAATTCAGTGCATTAATTACAAGGAGCAGCTTAGATTTAAGAAGAATAAAGTGTACAACAACCTTGTGCGAATTGGTGGTCAGAGCGACTTCGTAATGAATGATGTAATGGGAATGGATGAGCCTTTTAACTATAGAAATAAGTCTCAATTTCCAGTTGGAATGGATAAGGAAGGAAATATTATTTCAGGTTTTTATGCAGGAAGAACTCATTCTATTATAAATATAGACAGTTGCAACCTTGGCTTAAAAATTGATGGCCGTGATGTAAACAAAGAAGTCATGGATACCGTAAAGGCATTTATGACTAAATATAGAATTGCACCTTATAATGAAGTAACTCACAAGGGCTTGGTTCGACACGTACTTATTAGAATTGGTGCAAAAACAAAGCAGATAATGGTTTGCGTAATTATAAATGGCAAGAATCTTCCAAACAAAGAAAAACTGGTTGAAGAGTTATGTAAACTTGAAGGAATGTATAGCATTTCTCTTAACATTAATACTAAGAAAAGCAATGTGATTCTTGGGGACAAGGTGATTAACTTATATGGCCCCGGATATATTGAGGATTATATTGGAGATGTGAAATTTAGAATTTCTCCGTTGTCATTTTTCCAGGTCAATCCTGTTCAGACAGAGAAATTGTACAATAAAGCTTTAGAATATGCTAACTTAACAGGCAATGAAATGGTATGGGATTTGTATTGTGGAATCGGCAGCATATCACTATTTCTTGCAAAGAAGGCAAAGCAGGTTTTGGGTGTTGAAATAGTACCGGAAGCAATTGCTGATGCAAAAATAAATGCAAAAATTAATGGAATAAATAATGCGGAATTCTTTGTTGGAGCAGCAGAGGATGTAGTAACGGAATATTTTGAAAATCACAAAGATGACGAGGAATGTAAGCCGGATGTTATTGTTGTTGACCCACCGAGAAAGGGTTGTGATCATAAGCTTCTGGAAACAATAGTGGAAATGAATCCTGAAAGAGTGGTTTACGTAAGCTGTGACAGCGCAACGCTTGCAAGAGATGTGAAGTGGCTTAGTGAAAATGGTTATAAGTTAAAAGAGGTCACACCTTGTGATATGTTTGGTCAGACAACACATGTAGAGTGCGTGGTTGCACTACATCGGTCGATATGTAAGAATCCTTGATTTTAGGCACTTTGAGAGCTTTTTTAGGTTTGATAAAAATGGCTCAAATAGGAGAAAAAAGACACTTTCCAATGGAGTTGACGTTTCTGTAGTATTAGATGTGGTGATTGGGAACACACGGTAGTAACGTTCACAATTAAAGAAAAAACAAATATTTACTTCGTAGTAATTAAGACAAAGGATTACTCGTTTTCAGCAATGAAAATGAGCAATCCTTATTTTTTGAAAGGAGCATTTGAAAATGGAAGAAATTAAGAATGTTAATCTGACACAATTGAAACCTTTTAAAAATCATCCCTTTAGGATTTCTTCGCAATCCAAAATATAACGTATATCCAGTCATCGAATTTATTGAAAAGCACATTAGTAAACTTTGCGAAGAAGGTGTTGTATGGGCAGGATATTTTATGTGTCTAGAAAAAGATGGATAAAGCAATAGATAATTGAAATTCAAGAGAAAACGTAGTAAAATACAAACATACAATTATACCATTGGACGGAATTATAAAATAGTATAATACAGAAACTATAACACAGATAAAATGATAAATGGTGCTTTTGGTTAACGATATAAAAAGAAAGGGGAATAAGATATGAGCAGGAGCATAAAGAAATGTTTTGCAGTTATGCTAGCACTCGTTGTTTTCGTGTCGGGGATGAGCAATATGTCATTATCTACATTGGCAGATGATACAATTCAAGAAACAACTGCGATTTCTGAAGAGACAACTGATACAAAAGAAAACAAGACGCCTGCAAAAGAAGATGCAACGCCTGCAAAAGAAGATGCAACGCCTGCAAAAGAAGATGCAACCCTTGCAGAGGAAGATGCAACAGTGTGGGAAGAAAGCACCAAAGATGTAACAGCAGAATTGGGACGTGCTGAAAATCCTGTGAAAAAAATTGTGGATACGCCTTTGAAAAAAGCTGTTAGAGCAGTTCTTCCGGAACCAAGCGGTCTGGGAAGATTTGAGGCAGAAAATTGCGATACTGTGCACGGCTCAGGAAGTGAACCAAAGAAAAACAGTGGCAATGAAAATTTTTCGAATAGTGGTTGGGTTTCCGACATGAATACATGGCCGAATGATGAACCTTCCTACATTACGACAAATGTAAATTGTCCGTCTGCTGGAAGATATGAAATCAAAATCGGATATACTGCTGGGATTAATGGTATGGGCGATGATAAAAGTAAGCGACAGAAATTGACGTCAGAGTTAACGATGGAGAGTGGATTCATATAGATGGTGTTCCTTTAACAGATTCTTGGAATACTTGTTAGTGTCGA
>ENA-OQAZ01001423-OQAZ01001423.1-human-gut-metagenome-genome-assembly--contig:-NODE-1423-length-11416-cov-1.667730_pt1 | contig 11416 bp, 11 predicted proteins | sample MGYA00242737_ERZ504531 | MGnify/ENA primary metagenome ERZ504531 (study PRJEB26092, sample SAMD00036244) | human gut metagenome | host: Homo sapiens | study: EMG produced TPA metagenomics assembly of...
GTATTTTCCTGTTAACCTTACCTACATTGCTTCCTTCTCCAATTGCTACTGTTGAAGTTTCACTCTGTTTTGTAGGCGCCATTGTTGTCGGTGCCTCTGTTGTTGGAGCTACCGTTGTTGGTACCTCTGTCGTTGGCGCAACCGTTGTAGGTGCTGCTGTTGTAGTAGTTTTCCTACTCCCCCCTTCTGGTTTGCTATTGCAATTACCTTACACATTTCTTTCTTCCTCCTTATACATTTTTTAGAATGAAAACTCATATCGGCTCTGATTATTGTGTTACATTTTCGTCTTACTAAAGAAACAGGAAGACTTCGCATCTAATTTGGTTGAACCAAAATTTTCCCAAATCAAACCAAAATAAGCCAAAATTCTACGATAAGACGTGATAATTTATGATATTTTATGAATTTAAGATATTTTTAATTTTCAGGATTCAGAAAGCAAAAAAAATCCCTCAAACATACTAAAAATAGTACATTTAAGGGATTTTCTCCTCTATAATGTGGGTTTTCACCCGTTATAAAATAGAATTTTTTTTATAAAATCAAGTTATGATAACTTATGATTTATTTCATCTGTTTTGCAACTTCTTCTGCAAAGTTTTCTTCTTTTTTCTCCAGACCTTCGCCTGTTTCAAATCTTACGAAACCTTTGATTGTGATGTTTGCGTTATTTGCTTTTGCTACTTCCTGAACGTATTTACCAACAGACTTGTTTTCCGTCTTCTGCTTTTACATATACCTGATCCAGCAGACAGATTTCTTTCAGCTCTTTGTTGATACGGCCTGCGATCATGCCCTGGATAACCTTTTCCGGTTTCTGGGATTCTTTCGGATCGTTCATGATCTGAGCCAGCAGGATTTCTTTTTCATGAGCAATGTATTCTGCACTTACTTCGCTGTCGTTTGTATACAGCGGTTTCAGAGCTGCAACCTGCATTGCTACGTTTTTAGCCATTTCTTTTACTGCATCGTTTACAACGTCTGTCTCAACGTCAACCAGAACACCGATTTTACCACCCATGTGTGTATAAGAAGCTACGAAACCGTTTTCTTCTGTAACCTGTGCAAAACGACGGATGTTCATGTTCTCGCCGATGGTTGCGATCTGATGAGCCAGTTCTTCTTTTACAGTAGCGGACTCGCTGAATGTCCACTCTTCTTCCATAAATGCATCGATATCTGCTGCTTTTGTGTTCAGAGCCAGTTCTGCAACCTGTGCAACATATCCCTGGAACTTTTCATTCTTTGCAACAAAGTCTGTCTCAGCATTTACTTCTACTGCAACAGCTTTTTTGCCGTCTTCGGAAACTTTCAGCATTACGATACCTTCTGCTGCAATTCTTCCTGCTTTTTTCTGAGCGGTTGCCAGTCCTTTTTCTCTCAGGAACTCAACAGCCTTGTCCATATCACCGTCTGTAGCAGTCAGGGCTTTTTTTACAGTCCATCATACCTGCTCCGGTCATCTCTCTTAACTCTTTACCAGTTTTGCTGTAACTGCCATTTTATTTTCCTCCGGATAATAAGTGGTATATTTGCTTTGTATCTATTGATTATTCAGCTGCTTCTTCTGTTTCTGCAGCTTCTTCAGCTACTGCTTCTTCTGCACCCTGATTTGCTTCGATAACAGCGTCTGCCATCTTGGAAACGATCAGTTTTACGGCACGGATAGCATCATCATTACCTGGGATTACATAATCCAGTTCTTCCGGATCACAGTTTGTATCTGCAATACCGATCAGAGTGATACCCAGTGTATGAGCTTCCTGAACACAGATTCTTTCTTTTTTCGGATCTACTACGAAGATAGCATCCGGGATTTTCTTCATGTCTTTGATACCGCCAAGGTTTTTCTGCAGTTTATCCATCTCTTTTTTCAGAGCGATAACTTCTTTTTTCGGCAGTACATCAAAAGTACCGTCTTCCTGCATAGCCTCGATCTCTTTCAGACGTTTGATTCTGCTCTGGATTGTCTTGAAGTTTGTAAGCATACCACCAAGCCATCTTTCGTTTACATAGTACATTCCGCATCTCTCAGCTTCTGTCTTAACAGCATCCTGAGCCTGTTTCTTTGTACCAACGAAAAGAACGGTACCGCCGTCAGCTACGATATCTTCTACTGCTTTGTAAGCTGTGTCTACCATACCTACTGTTTTCTGCAGGTCGATGATGTAGATACCATTTCTCTCTGTGTAGATGTATGGAGCCATTTTAGGATTCCATCTTCTTGTCTGATGTCCGAAATGAACACCTGCTTCCAGTAACTGTTTCATTGAAATTACACTCATGTCTTTTCTCCTTTTGGTTTTTCTTCCGTGTGCTTTTGCTTCCTAATCAACTGCCCTGCAGCACCATCTTCAGAATCCACACACGTGATTATTTTTTGCCTCTGGTAGTGTATCATAAAAATTTTCCAAGTGCAAGCCTTTTTTCTGATTTCTTCGTGCTTATTCGTGACGCAGAGCATCGATCGGATCGAGGTTTGCGGCCTGTACCGACGGGAGCAGTCCGAACACGATTCCGATCACCATGGAAAACAGCACAGAGATCAGAATTGCCGGAATACTGATCGCCACCGGCGTCCCGGAAACTTTATGGATGACCTGTGCCAGGATATTTCCTGCGATCACTCCGATAATTCCGCCAAGACTTGTCAGCACAACCGCCTCCGTCAGAAACTGCGTCAGGATGCTGCGTTTCTTGGCTCCGATCGCCTTTTTCAGTCCGATCTCGCTCGTTCGCTCGGTTACCGATACCAGCATGATGTTCATAACGCCGATACCGCCGACCAGAAGAGAAATACTTGCGATCCAGATCAGCTGCGTGTTCATCGTGGCACTGGAACTCTGGATCTGTGCTGCAAGTTCCAGCACATTCGTTGCTTTGTATTTTACATCGTCTTCTTTTACATTCATATAGCCATTCAGGATATCTGCACTTTTCTGTCCGACTTTTGTCATCGTCTCGGTGGATGATGCACGTACCACAACATTCTGCGGCTCGTCATACTGATACGGAATGCACCAGCATGCGGAAGGAATGTAGACCACGCCAAGACTTTTCGTTTCCTTTATAGTTATTATATTCTTCAAAGCTATTGATCGTCGGCTCAAATTCTTCCAGTTTCTGTGCAATGCCGATAACCGTAAACGGCTCTTTGTTGATCTCGATCGTTTTTCCAAGCGGACTTTCCTCCTGAAACAGGCTCGTCGCTGCCGACTGATCCAGGATCACGACTTTATGGAATTCTTTGTAGTCCTCTTCCCGGAAGGTACGGCCGGTACGCACTACATAACCGGTCGTACTGAAATAATTGTTGTCTACGCCAAGTACCTGTGCTCCCTGAAGAGAGTTATTATTATAATAAATACTGTCGGCATAACTTCTGCTGTAGTAGCGGCGGCACTCTCCACACCGTCCACGTCTTTGATCTCCTGCAGAATATCATCTGTTATGGTCGGCACGCCTCTCGGTGCCTGTTCGTAATCCGACACCTGGATTTTTTCATCTGCACGGTAAAGCTCTACATCTACGGTATTGTTTCCTCCGCCGATCAGGTTCTGTTTGATCTGCTCATTCGTTCCCTGAATGGTAGAAACAATGGAAATAATGGATGCAATACCGATAATAATACCGAGCATCGTCAGCATAGAACGCAGTTTATGCGACCATACACCCTGAAATGCCAGTCTTATATTTTCTTAACACATTCTACCTCCTGTTTTCAACTGCACGGCAAGTACTGAAAAACGCATGCCCGATCAGTATAACTGATCTGCGAATCCGCTTCCTTCCAGTTCTTTTACCGGTGCACCTTCTTTTACTGCTTTTCCGTATGGAAAGGCGATCCAGTCTGTCTCACTGACTCCTTCTTTTACTTCAATATAGGTGGAATATAATGTCTGTCCTGTACGGACATACTGTTTCTTCAGTTTTTTATTTTTTCCTTCTATATATACATAGCTCTGCCCGTTTTCCATGCGGATCAGTGCTTTTGGCAAATAAACGGAAGATCCGTTTCCGCCGTTTCCTTCGATCTGGATATCCACGTATTCATGATTGATCAGATCATCAGAATCCTCAATATAGGCAGTAAAAGGATAGCTGGAAGCATTCGGATTGCTGTCTCCGCCATAAGAATTGCCATCAGCGTTAGACGGATATTTGGAAATCTCTGTGATCTCTGCTGTGATCGGTGTACCGCTCTCCTGTGCCGTTCCGGTAATTGTGGAACCGACAACGACGTTTCCGAGATCCATCTCGCTAATCCTGCCCTTCACATACATTCCTTTGTTGCTCGTAACGGTCAGAAAGGCTTCTCCGTCCACCTGTCCGACTTTCGGATCACCGACGGTTTTCACCACGCCGTTGATTGTTGCTTTTATTGTCGCTTCATCCAGTTTCCGCTGTGCCTGGCTGACACTGACTTCTGCGTCACGAATATCCAGTTCCAGTTCTGCAATTTCTTTTTCCTTTTCAGCAATCGCTTTTTTCAGTTCTGATACTGTGTAAACGCCATCACCTGGTTCAAACGGGTTATCGCCCGGATCATCCGGCTCCCACGGTTCTTCCGGCTCTTCGATCTGCGGATCCTGAATATCCGGTACCTTCTTGGTGATGCCTTTGCTGCTGAAGATCCAGGTCACATCCGGGCATATGCTTTGTCTGTATCAATCGTCCCGTTGACTGTCACGGACTTGATAAATCCGCCTGCCAGAGAATCTCCTTCCCTGATCTGCAAAACAGCATAACAGCCTTTTCCGTCTTTGTTGATACCGCCTTCTTTTCTGGAACTGCCATCGGTATTAAAGCCAAGGATTTTGTTCATGAAAGATGCCGAAACCTCTGCTCCTTCTTTGCAAAGATAAACATATGGATCGCTTTTCGTCCCGCTTCCTTTATAGTATTTCGTCTTATAATCCAGTTTCTGATACGCCTTTGTCTTTGCAAGCGGAGAATCTTCCGTCTCTTCTTCTGTTTCTGGCTCGGATTCCGTTTCTGCCGGATATGACGGCTCCGTGGAAGGCGTCGTGCTTTCCGGCGTCTGGCTTTCCGTCTGCTGCGTTGTCTCCTCGCCGGCCGTTCCTGTGCTGTCACTGCCATCGCTGTTTCCGTCAATGACCTGCACATCCGCACCTGCTGCCGTGGAAACCAGTGAAACATTATGTTTCACAATCGCTGCCCTGGCTTCCTCATATCCATCTGCTCCACCGTCATCCAGATCATCTGAACTGTCATCCGGCTCATCCAGAGGAGAGACACCGGATGAGCTGCCTTCACTGTCTGCCACCGGTGTGATCTTCTTTAATTTTTCCAGATCATTTTTTGCTCCCTGCAGCTCCAGTTCCTGGATCTGTTTGTTGATCTGTTCTTCTTCCAGCTTCAGCTGCAGGAGGGTTTTGTCATATTCCAGAAGGGTGTCACCGATTTTTACTTTATCACCCTTTTTTACATAAACTTTTTCTACGATACTGTCACTTTCCAGGTAGACATCCTGTGAGGCATTTGCCGTAACATAACCGCTGGTCGAAGTACCTTCATCCCACCAGCCGCTGTTCAGGTAAGATACCTGCGTGACATCCACGGCACTGCCGCCGCCTCTTACGGCTCTTGCGATCCCCGTGATCGTGATCGCACACGCCAGCAGTGCTGCTGTTATGATCATCACATTCTTTTTCTTCAAAGAGTTTCCTCCTTTCGGTCACGTTCTGAAATCTCGCCGTCAAAAATGTCAACGATCCGCTTTGCACACTGTGCCACATGGCTGTCGTGCGTGATCATGACAACGGTAACTCCTTCGTCATTTTAACTTCTGGAAAAGCTCCATGACCTGATGACTGGACTTGGAATCCAGTGCACCGGTCGGCTCATCTGCCAGAAGGATTTCCGGATTGTTGACGATCGCCCTGGCGATTGCTACACGCTGTTTCTGACCTCCGGAAAGCTGATTCGGGATAAAATTCATACGGTCAGAAAGTCCGACCTTGTCAAGTGCCGCCGCCGCACGTTTCATACGCTCTGCTTTCGGTACGCCCGCATAGATCAGCGGCAGTGCAACATTATCCAGTGCAGTCTGTCTTGGCAGAAGCTGAAACGTCTGAAATACAAAACCGATCGTATTGAGCCTTAGATCCGCCAGATCATTGTCTTTCATACCGCCCACCATATGACCGTCCAGGATGAATTCTCCCTTTGTCGCACGGTCCAGGCAGCCCACGATATTCATAAGTGTGGACTTTCCGGAACCGGACGGACCCATGATCGCCAGATATTCTCCTTTCTCTACCTGGAGATTGATATCCTTCAAGACCGGAACAACCATGCTGCCCTGAATATAGTCTTTATATATATGTTTCAATTCCAATATCACTGTCTTTTTCCTCCATGCCGCATTATTCTGCACTTGCAGGACGATCTCCGGTTTCTGCTGCCCCGTCCGGCATGCTGCCTGCACTGTCATCTGCACTGTCGTCCGGATAATCTTCTTTCATCCGGCATATTATCATCCGCACTGTTTATCATATCGGATGCACTTCCGGCCTCCTTTGGCATAACATCCTCGTCAGATCCTCCTATGATCTCTCCATCATCAGATCCGTTCATAACATTCGAATCCACACCATCATCCATACTTCCATCAGAGCCATCATCGCTGTTTCCATATATATCTTCGATATTTTTTGTTACTTTTTCGCCCTCTGTGATGGAATCTTCCGGGTAAGCGATATAATCATCCTCCGTCAGACCGTCCGTGATCTGATACTGATCAAGTTTTTCATCATATTCGCCAAGCGTTACTTTGCGTTTTTCGATCTTATCGTGCCTGCCGGCTGCCCAGACGTAAGGATCCTGTCCGTCTTCCTGGATGATATAATAGCTTGTCAGCCACAGGCCTTCTCTGTTTTCTGTCTGGCCTTCGTCTTTTTCCACATAAACATGCTGTCCGAGCATCAGGTCACTGTCATCCTCCAGATCAATGTAAAACGGATAGTTGCTGGAACTTGTCGTATCACTTGAAGAAGAGCTGCTCATATAATAGCCGCTGTCGCTGTTTTCCTCCGGATGCTCCAGATCGATCGTGCTTACGGTACCTTTCCAGGTCTGGTTTTCGTCTACACGGGAATGTACGATCACGGCATCACCTTCATTTAAGGAAGTACGGTTCTGTTCATTTATCGTACCTTTGATGCGGTAATGTCCGGTCGATAAAAGCGTCATATACGCATTGGAATCATCCGAAGAAGAGCCGGAATATCCGGCACTGTCATCACTGGAATCGTTGATGGATTTTACGACTCCGTTGATCTCACTTGTCACTTCTGCTTCCTGAATGCTCTTTTTAAGCTGCTCGATCTCCTGCTGCGTGCTTTTCAGCTCGTATTCGCTCTTTTTCTGGTTGTTCTGGGCAGACTGGATACGCACAGTATAATCCAGCTGATCTTCGCTGGACGCATTTGCTTTTTCTTTCTGAAGTGTTGCAACATTTGATTTGTAAGTTTCGATATCCATCTTAATACGGTCGATCTCGATCTCTTTGCTAGAAAGGTTCTCCTCCGCTTCTGATGTATCATAAATAAAAAGCTTCTGGCCTTTTTTGACCTCATCGCCTTCTTTTACATAACATTCTTTTACCTTTTTGTCGGATGACTGTTTGATCGTCACCGTTTTCTGCGGCTCCACCACACCTGCGAAACGGTTCAGCTGTCCGGTACCGCTTCCAAGTCCCATGATCGATGTCACAGAATCCACATACACCAGATCTCCACTGTCTGAAGAACCGGATGAATGTCCCTTCAGAAAAACAAATCCAAAGATTGCCGCAACAAGGATCACGCCTGCCGCAGTCCCCCCTATGATCAATTTCTTTTTATTCATATTTACCTCCTGCCTCTGATTTATAAACAGATATTTCTCTGACCCGTACAGTATAACACATTCCCTTTTTATTTGAATTACTTAATTTTCTTTTAAAGTTTGAACGTTCTGTATTCACACTTCACTTTGCCATCAAAAAGGCTCCCGCATATGCAGGAGCCTTCCGGATATTTTATTCGATTTTTTAGATCAGCGGATATTTCTCCGTCAGACCTTTCACCAGAGCTTTTGCCCGTTTTGCAGCATTTTCTTCCTCTTTCAGCACGATGGCAATCGCTTCTGCGATCACATCCATGTCTTCGGTATTCATGCCTCTTGAGGTGACAGCTGCCGTTCCAAGTCGGACACCGCTTGTCACAAAAGCGGATTTCGGATCGTTTGGTATGGTATTTTTATTGCAGGTGATGTTGACCTCATCCAGCAGATTTTCTGCTTCTTTTCCGGTCTTTCCAAGGTTGGTCAGATCCACCAGCATCAGATGATTTTCCGTCTTTCCGGAAACAATGCGGATGCCGCGTTTTGTAAGGCCGCTGCAAAGTGCCTGGGCATTGTCAATAACACCCTGAGCATATATCTTGAAATCATCTGACAGTGCTTCTTTAAAGCAGACAGCTTTTGCTGCAATCACATGCATCAGCGGTCCACCCTGTGTGCCAGGGAAAATAGCTTTGTTAAAGTTAAATTTCTTTGCTGTTTCTTCGCTCGAGAGGATCAGACCGCCTCTTGGTCCACGCAACGTTTTTGTGTGTTGTAGTCGTTGTCACATCCGCATACGGGATCGGGCTTGGATGGAGTCCTGCTGCCACAAGTCCTGCGATATGTGCCATATCGACCATCAGATACGCACCGACTTCATCGGCGATCTCGCGGAACTTCTTGAAATCGATGATCCTTGCATAGGCACTGGCACCGGCTACGATCAGTTTCGGATGACATTCGTTTGCGATCCTTCTGACTTCTTCGTAATCGATCACGCCGTCATCGTTTACGCCATACGGTACAACGTTAAAATATGCACCGGAAAAATTTGCTGGGCTTCCGTGTGTCAGATGTCCGCCGTGTGCAAGGTTCATGCCCATCACGGTATCTCCCGGCTTTAACATAGCAAAAAAGACTGCCATATTTGCCTGTGCTCCGGAATGTGGCTGTACATTGGCATAGGTGCATCCAAACAGTTCTTTGGCACGGTCAATGGCAAGCTGCTCTACCTCATCCACACACTGACACCCGCCATAATAACGTTTGCCAGGATATCCTTCTGCATATTTATTTGTAAGCGGACTTCCCATCGCTGCCATCACTGCTTTGCTCACCCAGTTCTCAGAAGCGATCAATTCAATATGGGAGTTCTGTCTCTTCATTTCCGCTGTGATCACTTCCGCAATCTCCGGATCTGCATTTTTGATTTCATCGAAGTCGTACATCGTCATTATCCTCCATCTCATCTGAAATTTGAAATTTGAAATTTCATAAATTTACACTTTACTATGACAAAGCGTTAGAGTTATTATAGCATAGCGGATGTATCCCGTCTACGTCTTTCTAAAGACAGAAAATAGGAAAGGAAGAAATATTAACGATATGGGAGAACAAATTTTAATTGCAGAAGATGACGCAGATATCAACAATCTGCTTGCAAAAATATTACGCACCGAGCATTTTAAGCCGATACAGGCATTTTCCGGAACAGAAGCAAAACTGCTCTTTTATGCACAACACGCCGGACTTAATCTTACTGGATCTTATGCTTCCGGGATTATCCGGCGAAGAACTTCTATCCGAACTTCGGGAAAATCTTTCTTCTGACGTACCAGTCATCATATTGTCTGCAAAAATTGCCCTGGCAGACAAAGTGTCACTTTTAAAAATGGGTGCCGATGATTATATTACAAAGCCGTTTGAACCTGAAGAAGTCATAGCAAGAATCCAGGCTGCTTTACGGCGTACTGCAACATCAAAAAAACTGTCTTGCCTAAATTTAGAGTTATATCCGGATTCTAGAAAAGTTACTGTTCACGGAATCGAACTTTCTCTGACCGCCCACGAATATGACTTACTCTATCTTTTCATAAAAAATCCAGAGAAGGTCTATTCCCGCGAAATGCTGTACGATCTCGTCTGGCACGGAGGCTATTATGGGGAAAACAAATAACTGTCAATGTACATGTAAGCAATCTCCGAAAAAAAATAAAAGAAGCCGATCCTGAAAACGAATATATCCGTACTGTATACGGAATTGGATTCAAACTTGTTCTTCATTCAAATAAAACAAAATTTGAAGCAGTGATTTATCATTTAATAACTGAACTGATTCAAAAATTATAGATTTAAACTTTGATAAACCTAATCAGTACGATTTTATAAGTTCTTTAAAAGTTCTTTATGACTTTATTAAAACAGATTCAGATATAATTGGCATCGTAACAGCTTTTATTCAAAAACCTGCTGCATAAAATAAAATCCATACGGAGTGAACAGATATGAACAGATATGTCATAGAGACAAAACAAACATCACAAAAAACATACAATCCGCGCTCTCCCTTTATCGCACTGGATCATGTGGATCTTCATGTAAGCGAAGGCTGCATTTACGGACTGATCGGAGATAATGGCGCGGGAAAAAGCACATTACTCAAATTACTTGCCGGACACATCTTTCCAACAAACGGAGAACTATGCCTTTTTGGCGAAACAGAAGAAAAAGCACTTTGCAATATACGCAAAAATATCGGCTGCCTGATCGAATATCCATGCTTTGTTCCAGGCATGACTGTTGAGCAAACTCTGCATTATTATGCCATTCAAAAGGGAGTTCCAGACAACAAAAAAATCGGCGAAGCAATTCAACTGACCGGTCTATCCGAAAAGCAACATGCAAAATGTAAAACGCTTTCGCTCGGGCAAAAACAACGGCTCGGACTTGCAGTTGCCCTGCTGGGTGAACCGCAGATTCTCATTTTGGACGAACCGATCAACGGACTTGATCCGAGCGGTATTGTCGAATTTCGCAGTATCCTTCAACAATTAAATGAACAGAAAAACATCACGATCCTTTTATCAAGCCATATTTTATCAGAATTACAACACCTTGCCACAGTTTACGGCTTCCTAAATAAAGGAATCTTACTTGAAGAGATCAGTTCTGAAGCTTTACACGCAAAATGCGCCAACTGTATCGAACTGACTGTTTCTGATGCTGAAAAATATACCGTTCTGCTCGAAAAAATCTTTCCTGAAGAAAACTATAAAGTGCTTCCGGGAAATACGATTCGCATTTATAAACCGCACGAGACAGCCGAAAGCTTCAGCAGACTTGCCGCAAAAAATGATGTTTACATTACAAAAATGCAGACAACTCCAGACATCATTGGAAGATTATTATATGGAACTGAAGAAAAGAGGTGCTGTAAAATGTTGAATTTTATTAAAAGTGAGTACTACCGTATGATCCATACAACCGGAATCCGTGTCTTCTTCGGAATTCTCTCTGTTTTGACCATTTTACTGATATCAGGTATTTCGATTGTTGAAACACAGTA
>ENA-OQAZ01001425-OQAZ01001425.1-human-gut-metagenome-genome-assembly--contig:-NODE-1425-length-11406-cov-1.871354_pt1 | contig 11406 bp, 15 predicted proteins | sample MGYA00242737_ERZ504531 | MGnify/ENA primary metagenome ERZ504531 (study PRJEB26092, sample SAMD00036244) | human gut metagenome | host: Homo sapiens | study: EMG produced TPA metagenomics assembly of...
ATCTGATACTTTTCTTCCCCTGCTGACAAAAAGCCTTCAATTAACTCAATTGCACGAAGTGTCTGACCGTCAAAGCCATTTTTCTTTAAGATGTTCCATTCAGGCTCTTCAATAGCACCATTAGGCAGACTGCCATGCTGAGTTCCTGACTAATGCCTTTTCGCAGATCCTCATATGCTTCTTTTTGTCGGCTAAGTTCTGCCTTAAGAGCATCCTGAAGCTGCTGAAATTTTTCTGTATGAAATATTCGTCTAAAAATTTCTTTTCTAGTCGCCGTGTCAGCAAAAAGAAGCTTTTGAAAATCTCCCTGGGCAATCATAACAATCTGCGTAAATTGGCGATAATCCAGGCCTAAAATTTCTGTTACAGCTTTTGTGACATCCTTAGACTTTGACACAATCGGTCTGCTCGAATCTGACAAATATTCAAGCTCTGCCTCTGCCTTTTGAAGCGTCAAGCCTGTTCCTCTTCCCTTAGGTCGCTGATACTCTGGATTTCTTTTTACGCGATACTTCTCTCCCCTATAGCAAAAGGTGAGCTCTACATATGTTTTTATCTCTGCTTTTGCATATTTGCTGCGAAACATCTGCGGATCACGCACTGCACCGCTGGCTTCTCCATACAATGCAAATGTGATAGCATCAAAAATGCTTGTTTTTCCTGCCCCTGTATCTCCAGTAATCAGATAAAGTCCCTGCGTCCCCAGACGTTCAAAATCAATCGTTATCTCTCCTGCATATGGTCCAAACGCACTGACTGTTAACACTTGTGGTCTCATGATTTGTCCTCCTGTAATCGCGTAAACAGTTCTTCTACAAATTGTTTTTGTTCTATACTCATTGGCTGATTGTTCTGCTTTTCGTAAAGTTCTTCAAACAGCTGTTTCTCACTCTTTTGCTTAATCTTACTGTCAAAATCTATTGTCTGCTGCGTTCTTGTTCTTAGATTGTCATAAGAAAGACCAAGAAGATTTGGATAGATAGTGCGAAGCTTCTGCATTCCATCTGGAATATCTTCCTCATCTGTTAGCGTAATCTGCACATAATCATCCGTAGCTGTCCCCTGATAAAATGTGCGCGCTGTCACTTCCATATAAGAGCCATGAATTGCCCTAAGATCATGCTTTGGAATTAATGGAATTGTGCGAATAACAATATCATTCTTTTTTCCCATCTCGATAACAGTAACTGATTTTTCCTGTCCTGCCTCAGAAACTGAATATTTTAATAAAGTTCCGCAATAACGCACATTTTCTTTTATATTCTGCGGACTATGAATATGACCAAGTGCCGTATAATCAAATGCTTCAAAGATAGATGCATCTATATTATCAACTCCGCCAACAACAATATCCTCCGAATCACAGCGGCCTGCACCCGTAACAAATTGATGTGCCACCAAAATATTTCGCTTTTTCGTATCAATATCCATATGTTTTACTGCCGCAAAAACTGCATCCTGATATGACTCAATTTCCTCTTGTCCCAGTGCACGGCGCACAATAGACGGACGAACAAATGGCAAAAGGTAAACCTCTATTTCTCCAAATTCATCTGTCAATGTAACCTTCTGTGTACTGCCATCATATACTGTAGACAAGTACACGCCTGATTGCTTCATCAGCCGTGCACCAAACGCAATGCGCTCCATTGAATCATGATTGCCGCTGACAGCACATACTTTAATTTTTTGCGCTGCAAGTGCATTAAAAAACCAGTCTAACATCATAACAGCCTCAGTCGGCGGAATAGGTCTGTCATAAATATCTCCCGCCAAAAGGAGTGCATCTACATGCTCTTCTACGCAAATTTTGACTACTTGCTCTAAAATATAACGCTGATCCTCCAGCATCGAAAATTCATTGATCCGCTTTCCAAGATGCAGATCAGAAATATGTATCAATTTCATAGCTTCTCCTTTTGTTCTCTACTTGCAAAAAAACAGCACTAAAAGAAGTGGGCCTTGACCCTATCTTCTCTTTTGTACTGTTCTTGTAAAATATATGTTTTTACTGTTTGTATTCTACCTCAAACGGAAGCTGATCAAGAATATCACGCTTCGCGTCAATACCAGGATACACCTCAATAAGTTTAAGTCCCTTAGGTGTCAGTCTAAATACACAGCGCTCTGTCACATACAAAACTTTCTGCCCATTTTCGATTGCACGCTTTGACGAAAAGCTTATGCTATTAACATGCTCTACAAATTTAGGTACTGATCCTTCTTTTTCAATAGTAATCTCACCACTTTTTTTGTGATACAGTTAAGCCTTTTGCATTAAAGCTCATGCAAAATACAACAGTTGGTGTCTTTGCAGTTATATTGGCAAATCCACCAATACCAGCAAATGCACCTGGACCTCTGTGTGCATTAATATTTCCATATTGATCAACCTCAAGTGCACCCATAAAGCATATATCCAAACCGCCATTGTCATAAAGATCAAACTGGTTTGCCATGTCGTAGACGGACGCAGCTCCGATCATCGCGCCAAACGCCTCACCAGAAACTGGAAAACCACCAATACCACCTGATTCAACAGTCAGTGTTACCATATCGAGCATGCCGCTCTTTCTTGCATAGCGTGAAACCATCTCCGGAATGCCAATTCCAATATTAACAATATCATCAACTAGACTCTTTGGCAGCTCGTCTTCCAATGATTTTTCCGATTGTATTATCCTTGAGCATCTTTTCTGATGCCTGATCAATCTTCTCACTCCAGATATGCCATTCCTCATATGGAATTTCAAAGCTTCCAGTCAGCGCTGTATACGCTTCATTTCGCTCTTGTGGCTCTGCAACTACAATCGCATCTACCAGACAGCCCGGAATAATAGCATTTCGCGGTCGTGACGGCGTGTCTACCAGCTATCTACCTGGACAATTACTTTTCCTCTGTTTGCCTTTACAGCCTGACAAATGGAAAGTGCATCGCCTGACATAAACATATCGTCAAAAGTAATATTTCCCTTATGGTCTGCCGCAGTTCCCTTTATCAGCGCAATTGTTATTTTCGGAAGCTTATAATAAAGAAACTCCTCACCATCCACTTCTACATGCTTTACAAGCGAATCGTCAATCGAAACTCGGTTGATTCCTGGTCCCTCCAGTCTCGGATCGACAAATATATCAAGACCAACCTTTGAAAGTGCACCTGAAAGTCCCCCTGCCTGTGCGCGAATCGCATGAGAAATACAGCCAAGCGGCAAATTGTATGCCTCAAAGCGATCCTCCAACACAAGCTTTTTTGTGCTCATCATAGCACCAAAATGACCACAAATCAACCTGTCTACTGCCCCGTCACGAATGTATCCTTCAGCATTGTGTTCAGTATCCCACACGCCAAATCCTGCACTAGAAACAATTGTCAGATGGTAGGTGACTGCATTTTCTGATAGCGGCGATAAAGTGCCTCATGCAGCTCCACTGGATTTTCAATTCCCACAAAGGAATTAACACATATACAATCTCCATCCCGAATCAAACGGATTGCTTCATCTGATGTCATAATCTCATACATAGATTAAGCCTGCCATTTAACTTTTGCTACGCACTTCTTTACGTGACAAGCTTCTTTTCCAGCACGCATCTGCGGCTTATGAGCAATGCTCGGAGGAAGTACTGCGTAAGAACCTGTTGTCAGAATGGACTGACACATTTCTTCTGGCTCCTTCCAGAATGCAACATCACGCTTTTCATCATATTCCTCATCTGCCTCTAAACCAGTTCTGCTTACTGTGTCGATCTCCTCCTCACCGGAAATGATCCACTGAATATCTGCATAACAATTATGAGTCTCCAGACGACAATTCTCTGCTGGCTTTGTCTCATACTCCTGAATCATAAAATAAAAATCATCATTTACCTTATAGGTACCAACTTCAAGTGCTGCTAAATCCTGCTTTTTTAAGTAGCAAACTGCTTCTTCGATTGTCATTTCATATTCCTTCCCAAAAAGCGCCCGCATTGGCACTTTCCTGCGTATACTTTATGTAACTTTTTTGCATCTTTCATGCTTTTCTAGCTTACTTAAAAAATATTTTTTTGTCAAGCATACTATACTATGTTCTTTTTTAAATACACTTTCTGGCTTTATTCATCCACACAAAGAATCCTATATTTAAGACAATTCCAAAAACTGTTGCCACCGGTGCTGCAAATCCTATATTTGTAAGACTTGCATTTGGCTGAATACTCATGTAATATGCCAGCGGAAGACGAACAAGCAATGTCTGGATAAGTCCCTGTGCCATTACCCACATCGTCTGATCGTGTCCGTTAAAATAACCAATCATACTAAATAATATAGCGGTAACAATTGTCTCCAGCGCAAAACCTTTAAGGTAATCATATCCTTTTTGTACAACATTGGCATCTGTTGTAAATATTCCTGTCAAAAGATCTCCCTTAAAAAGAACAATGGCAAATACAACCGCTCCAATCAAAACACCGACACTACTTCCAGTAAACATCGCGTTTTTAGCTCTTTTTTTCGTTTCCTGCTCCAACGTTTTGTGATACAAATGATGCCATTGACTGCATTAAGGAACTTGGAATCAACATCGCAAAATTTACAATTTTACACGCAACACCATATCCAGATGAAGCCTCTAATCCCAGACGGTTGACAAATGCACAAAGTGCAAGGAATGAAATCTGAGTCAAGCATTCCTGAAGTGCTAATGGAAGACCAATTTTCAGCGCACGCTTGCAGTGGCTATTAACCTTAAAATCAGCTTTTGTGATTTTAAATGGAAGCTTCTTTTTCATCAGCATCCATAATGCAAACACAACACTTACAGCCTGTGCTGCTACAGTCGCAATCGCTGCACCTGCTGCATCCATACGAAACCCTGCTACTAATATTAAATCTCCTGCAATATTGATAACACATGCAACTGCAACAAATATCAATGGTGACTTACTGTCTCCAAGTCCTCTAAAAATAGCAGAAAGAACATTATAAGCAACAATAAAGAAAATACCGCTTCCGCATATCTTTACATAAACAGATGTCAGACTTACTGCTTCCTCTGGTGCCTGCATCAATACAGCAATCGGACGCGAAAACACGATCATTATAACAAACAGCACTGCTGACATTACCGCAAATACAACTGCAGAACCGCCAATCAGTGCACCAATTGACTGTGTCCTCTTCTCGCCAATATATCTGGCAATCAAAACTGTAACACCCATTGCGAACTGTGTTATCACAAATGTTACAAGATTTAATACCTGACTGCCTGTCGATACTGCTGAAAGACCAGATGTCGTTCCAAATCTTCCCACCACAAGAAGATCAACTGCGCCATATGCTGCCTGCAGCACAAGTGCACCAAGAATCGGAATCATAAATGAAATTAATTTTCCAAGTATGCTGCCTTGCGTGAAATCTGCCTTATCATTTACTTTTTCTCTACTCAATGTCAACTCTCCTTTCGCTCATGACCTGATAAAATTTCTTTATTGTCTGAATCATACAATCTGCTTCCTCATCAGAAATCATGTCCAGATACGGAGCCAGTCTGCTGTAATAGTTTCTGTCGTACTTATCAGACAATTCTTCTCCACTTTTTGTAATCGCAATATACGTAACTCTCCCGTCTTCATCTGAAGAAATCTTCTTGAGATATCCCTTCTCTTCCATAGCTTTGACTGTTCTCGTGACACCTGGTCTTGGAAGATTTAACGTATCACTAATATCAGATACCTTCACATACTCTTTTGTTTTCTGCAGCGTATGAATAACATCAAGATATTGGATATATGCCGGACTAACACCATCTGGAAGCTTTGGAAGTAGTTCTCTGATTCTTTTTGCCATATAGCAGGCATCAAGCATCCGTTTTATTTTCTCAGAATCCATGTTTTCTCCTTTCTTGTTTTGGTGGTCAATTATAGTAATCCTCTATATAATTATCACTGGTAATTATTTTAGTTACCAGCGGTAATTATACAATATTGTTTTTTCAGTGTCAAGCTGCTTTCATATAAAAAAAACCAGAGGCAAATTGCTGCCCCTGGTCAAAAAAAGTACACAATCAGTCATGTCTTTCTTCCATATTATCGTATGTTTCACAAAATCGTGCTGCAAAGGATGCCGGCTCATCTGCTGCATATAAATGAGACAGATCTCCAAAGGACTGCATACGGAAGCTTGCAATACCTTCCTTCTCTCCTCTGTGTACAATGTTGTCACAGAAGACGGTGCCGCTGCTGTCCCATGCCAAAGAACAACTGGTGATATTCCAAGCAAATGTCCAAGCATCACGCACTCTACACCAAAATGGCAAAACAGCACAATCGTATCCCTGTTTGAATGCTCTGTACGATAATAGCCATTCTCTCTTGTATATCCATGCTTTTTTAACAGTGAATCCAGACCATCATACACCCATGCTGATTCAGTATCTGCCTTTGCCTTTTTCATAAATGGTGTGTTCATCCACTGATCCTTATCATAATATGCCGGCTCACTTGTCCAACGAGCAGGAAGCAAATCCCAACAAACCTTATAAGTACCAGTATCCTCATCAATCGCCGGTGCCTCGAACTCACGAAGCCACTTAAACTCAGTCGCTGTCATACCAAGCTTCTTTAAGGTCAAGGATGCTGTATCCTTTGCACGGCCAAGCGGTGATGTATAAATATAGGTATGTTCCTTCTGCAGCTGTTTTTCCATGCGAACAGAAAGAAATTCTGCTTCTCTCCATCCTTTTTCTGTCAAAGAGTCAATCTCATAATTTGGATCGCCATGGCGAACAATAATAAGTCTCATTTTTCTTTCCTTTCTATATTTAATAGTTTCAATTTTCACTTAATTTCCACTTATTTTCACCATGATTTTAGCATAACAGCAAAAATGTGACAAGTGCAAATATTGTTAACTTCGAATCATAATCTTCTCTGCTGCCGTGCAGGCATAAAGATCGCCAAGTGTCTTTTGATAAAATTCCCGATACGCTTTTGGGCAGGTAATCGTCAGCTTTTCAATAGGATCTTTCATCGACATCTGTTTTTGCGTCTTATCTTTTCTTACCTGTGTCAGTGTTGCCTTTACATGTTCGCCAAATTCAAGATACTCTGTCTGTGTCGTTTTCGTTTGCCAAATAGTCTGATGCAGCGAAATCTCTTTTTCGTATTGACGATAATATTCCTGAAAGATATATTCTGTCATATACGGTGTATAAATCGCATACAGCTTAAGGATTCCAAGAAGACTGTAATACAGCGCAGTCTGACCAGATCTGCAATTTTCTTCTCCATGCTTTTGTGGCTGATAAAGGCGTTCTTTTGCAATTTCAATATAAAAATCGCAGAAATCGCTCCAAAAAAGCTCATCAATTTCATGGCGTGCCTGTCCGATCTCAAATTCGTTTAGAAGCTGTGCTGCGCGAATCGTTGTCTCATTTACGCGTTCCATGATCCATCGATCTATCGGAAGCATTTTTTCTTCCTTCATCGCATTCTCTGGTGTAAACTCATTCAGCTGAAGTATTGCAAATTTAGATGCATTGTACAGCTTATTTAAAAAACGCTTTGAAATTTTTAGTTCTTCCTCGCTGAAAAATGTATCTGTTCCTAGCTTGCTGTTTGCCGCCCAGTAGCGCATCGCATCCGCAGAATGTTTTTCTATCAGCATCATCGGTGAATTGGACGCATTATTTTTTGACTTGCTAATTTTTTCTCCCGGCTTTGCCAAGACAAAACCACTAATCATTATATCTTTCCACGGAACCTGTCCTGTATGATACAGACTCTTTACGATAGTATAGAATGCCCATGTACGAATGATCTCATGTGCCTGACTTCGCATTCCCATTGGAAAAATCTCATCTGAAATGTCGTCAGTCTCTTTATAGTGTGCATTGATTAATGGTGTTACTGACGATGTTGCCCATGTATCAAACACAGCCGTCTCTGGAATAAACTCATTACAGCCGCACGTACATGCTTTTAATGGACTCTGCTCAAGCGGATTTACTGGCAGTTGGCTCTCCTCTGCAAAAATCGGTTTGCCACACTTTTTGCAGTACCATACTGGAAATGGAACACCAAAATAACGCTGTCTTGAAATACACCAATCCCACTTTAAGTTTTCAACCCAAATTTTATAGCGGTTCTTCATATGTTCTGGATGCCATCGAATCTCATCTGCTGCCTTTAAAAAACGGTCCTTCTCTGAGAGAACATCAATATACACTGTTTTGACATAATGAACTCAACCTCATGCTGACAGCGCTCATGAACAGCAACCATATGGCGAATCGTCTCTTGTTTTACCAAAAGATTTTGCTTCTTTAGTAATTCAATGATATACGCTCTGGCCTTTTTTACAGTCATTTTCCCTATAAATCAATCTTCTCGCTGATTGTTCCATCTGCAAGAATCACTTCCTTAGATGTTAACTTATGCTTCTGATACCACTCAACGTCGGCTGAATCACCAAATGATGCACACATAACTACGCCAGTTCCCTTGTCCATCGCTACAGTATCATCTGCAAGAATTGGAATTTCAAAATCATATAACGGAACTATTGCTTTCTGACCGATAAACTTCTTATATCGCGTATCATCTGGATGAACAAAAATGCAGGCGCATCCAGCAAGCAGTTCTGGTCTTGTTGTCGCAATCAGGAGATTGCCAATAGGTGTAGTAAAATTCAGATAGTTAAATACCGTCTCACACTCTTTTGTCTCAAGCTCGGCCTGTGCAATTGAAGTTTGGCATTCAGTACACCACAGTACTGGAGATGTCTTCATATAGGCTTTCTCTTATTTGCCAGCTCAATAAAAGAGCGCTGTGAAATTCTTTGTGCCCGATCTGATACTGTCTGATACTGCAAATTCCAGTCTACACTAAAACCCAGACGACTCCACAGTTCTTTAAACTCGCCCTCGTAAGTTCCTATCGTTTTCATACACTTTGCCCGAAATTCACTTCGAGGCATCTTGATTTGCCCGAATTTTTTCATCGCGCTCAACTAAGCGCTCTGTCGGCAGTCCATTATCATCAAAACCAAATGGATAAAATACATCGTATCCCTGCATCCTCTTAAAACGCGCAATCATCTCTGCCTGTGTATAAGAAAATACATGACCAATATGAAGCTTTCCGCTTACAGTCGGCGGTGGCGTATCAATGGAAAAGATTTTTCTCTCTTTTCCATTCTGATAGCGATAGATATCATTCTCCTGCCACATTTTCTCCAATGCTTTCTCTGCTTTTTGAAAATCATACTTTTTTTTCCATTACAGATTCCTCCTGAATATAAAGATTAACTCAACACAGACAAAAAACGCCTGAGCCAAACGCCCAGGGCGAACATACATGTCCGTGGTACCACCTAGATTCAGAAATACTTCTGCACTCAATACAATACGAGAATCTATTTTTAATTCTGATACTGCTTCCCTTGATAACGGTGGGAATCTCCGTTGGAGTCTACTAAAGCTATAAAAACTATACCTGTTCGATCCAAAGCTCAAAGGCTACTTCCATGCGTCCTTCACGAAATTTTTCACCAACCAATTTCTCTCTGTCCATCCGGAAACTGCATGTACTCCTCCTCGTCAATGCTTTTTGTCTGTAATTGTTACGCACAGTATATCACAAAAATATGCAATGTCAAGCTTTTTATTATTTTTATTTATCCCAACGTCTGCACAACTTTTCAATATCTTCTGTGAAACGGCGAATATCTTTATTGGCACCTTCTCTGTATTTTTTTACAATAGCTAGAAGCTGCTGTGCTGCATCAAACAGTTTTCGATATACATCACTCATCCGGCCTTCTCTTGGCTGATAATCCTTCTTAACATACTCTCTTGTTCCTTCACGAATTTTTTGATCTGACAGCAAATCCCACGATTCTCCTGTGTATGGTGCCGTTGCATTAATCCCATAGGTAGTTGTCAAAAGAGATGCAAATGAATCTGTGACAGTATCCTCTCCATGAACAACAAATACATGTGTTGGCTTAGGTGCAATATGGCTTACCCAGCGCACAAGTCCTTCTCTGTCTGCGTGACCGCTTATTCCCGTCATGCGTGCAATTCGTGCCTTTACACAAATTTCTTCTCCAAAAAGTCTTATATTTTTTGCACCGCCTAACAGCACGCAGCCAAGGCTTCCCTCTGCCTGATAACCAGCAAATAAAATGGTGCATTCTGGCCGCCAAAGATTATGTTTTAAATGATGACGGATTCGTCCGGCATCGCACATGCCAGATGCTGAGAGAATGACCTTGGGTTTGGATCTTCATTGATAGCACGTGATTCCTCTACGCTGACGGACAATCGAAGTCCCGGAAAACGAATCGGATTAATTCCCTGACGCACAAGTGCCATGGCTTCCTCATCAAAGCATTCCTGTGTATTTGTCATAAAAATATTTGTAGCCTCCACAGCAAGCGGACTATCCACAAAGACTTCTGTATGTTCAAATTCTGGCAGTTCATGATCTACCTTAAGCTGCCTTAAAAAATATAATATTTCCTGTGTACGTCCAACTGCAAAACAAGGGATCACTAAATTTCCGCCGGCAGCAAGTGTCTCCTTTAAAATTTGCTTTAACTCACTTTTACAGTCTAAAAGAGAAATGCCCTGATCATGACTTCTATTTCCATACGTTGATTCCATAACAACATAATCGGCATCGTCCACATATAATGGATCTTTAATCAATGGCTGATTCGTATTTCCAATATCACCGGAGAACACAATTTTCTTTGTATGTCCTGCTTCTGTCAACCATACCTCAATAGACGCTGAGCCAAGCAAATGGCCAACATCTCTCATCCTAATTTGAATGCCTGGTGCAATATCAATCTTTTTTTCATATTCACATGGAACAAAATATGTCAGCACATTTTCTGCATCCTCAATAGTATAGACAGGAACCACCGGCTCTGCATCACTTCTCTTATTTTTTCTGTTTTTCCACTCTGCTTCAGACTCCTGAATATGAGCGCTATCCTTCAACATGATTCGACATAGCTGCGTCGTTGCCTTTGTTGCAAAAATACTTCCACGAAAACCATTTTTATAAAGATACGGCAGCATTCCAGAGTGATCAATATGCGCATGCGTCAGAAAAACATAATCAATCTGGGAAATTGGAAACGGCAGTTCTTCATTCACATAAATATCACGTCCCTGCTCCATGCCACAATCAACAATAATCTTCTTATTACATGCCTCCAGACAATGACAGCTTCCTGTCACTTCATGAGCAGCTCCATTAAATGTTAATTTCATAGCAAAACCCTCCTTTTTCAGTTTTTCTTATACTTCTATATATATATGATATCCACGAATTGCTCCGTTGCTATGCAACTTTCGCAATTCTAAAAACATTCGGATTCGCTGATTTTCCTTGAAAATCGCTGCATCCTCA
>ENA-OQAZ01001426-OQAZ01001426.1-human-gut-metagenome-genome-assembly--contig:-NODE-1426-length-11405-cov-2.590796_pt1 | contig 11405 bp, 16 predicted proteins | sample MGYA00242737_ERZ504531 | MGnify/ENA primary metagenome ERZ504531 (study PRJEB26092, sample SAMD00036244) | human gut metagenome | host: Homo sapiens | study: EMG produced TPA metagenomics assembly of...
TCCGAAGTTTACAATAAATAAAATATGGATTTTCTGCATCTGTCTTAAATGTCAGTTCTCCCTTATATTTTGCCAGCAGTTCCGGAATCTTTGCTACATTTACCCTTGCCTTCTCATACATGGTAAATTTGTATTCATCGCCTTTTTGCTCTACCGAAATTACATAAGCCGCATGTGCTTTCGCCTTCAGCTGCGCGATCATCAGAAGCTGCTGCACCTTGCGTGGCGGATCGCCGAAACGGTCAATCAGTTCTTCTAGCATATCTTCCTGTTCTTCTTCTGTCTCAATTGCTGCGATCCGTTTATAGATATCCAGTTTCTGATACTCATTCGGAATATAAGATGCCGGAATATAAGCATCAATATTCAGATCCACGGTTGTCGCATAGGTTTCTTCCGGGATTTCTCCCTTCAGGTGACGGACTGCCTCACTTAACATCTTACAGTAAAGATCGTATCCCACTGCATCCATATGTCCATGCTGTTCCTCCCCAAGCAGGTTTCCTGCCCCACGGATTTCCAGATCCCGCATGGCGATTTTTACACCAGAGCCAAGATCTGTAAACTCACGAATTGCCGAAAGACGTTTTTCTGCAACCTCCCGGAGCATTTTGTCTCTTCTGTACAAAAGAAATGCATATGCCATACGGTTCGATCTTCCAACTCTTCCACGTAGCTGATAAAGCTGGGAGAGCCCCATCCGATCTGCATCATGGATGATCATGGTATTGGCATTGGAAATGTCAAGACCGGTCTCGATGATCGTCGTCGATACCAGAACATCAATTTCTCCATTGATGAAATCGTACATAATATCTTCTAACTTGTGTTCCCGCATCTGCCGTGTGCATATGCCACATTTGCATCCGGCACAAGTTTCTGGATCTTCGCTGCCATTTCAGCTATATCCTGGACACGGTTATAGACATAGTACACCTGTCCCTGGCGGGAAATTTCTCTTTCGATTGCCTCCCGGACCATCTCATCATTCTCCTCCATCACATAGGTCTGGATCGGCATCCGGTCAACTGGTGCTTCTTCCAGCACACTCATGTCACGGATTCCGATCAGACTCATATGAAGCGTTCGGGGAATCGGTGTTGCCGTAAGTGTCAGAACATCAATATTTTCCTTCAGCTTTTTGATCTTTTCTTTATGCTGTACTCCAAAACGCTGTTCCTCATCAATGATCAGAAGTCCCAGATCTTTAAATGCCACATCCTTACTCAATACCCGGTGGGTTCCGATGATGATATCAACCTGTCCCTTTTTCAAATCTTCGATCGTTTTTTTCTGTTGTGCAGGTGTGCGGAAACGACATAACAGATCCACCCTTACCGGAAATTCTTTCATCCGTTGCACAAAAGTGTTGTAATGCTGCTGTGCAAGAATCGTAGTAGGGACCAGATAGACAACCTGCTTGTTCTCCTGCACTGCCTTGAATGCTGCCCGGATTGCAATCTCTGTCTTTCCAAATCCCACATCCCCACAGATCAGACGGTCCATGATCTTTGGACTTTCCATATCCCGTTTTGTTGCCTCGATTGCAGCTGTTGATCCTCCGTTTCCTCAAACGGAAACATTTCTTCAAATTCTTTCTGCCAGACCGTGTCCTTTTCATAGACAAATCCTTCTTTGGACTGCCGTACTGCATAGAGTTCCACCAGATCTTTGGCAATCTGCCAGACTGCTGTCTTTACCTTGCTCTTCGTGCGATGCCATTCCTGTCCTCCAAGTTTGTTAAGTTTCGGCTTTTTAGCATCTGCACTGGCATACTTCTGGATCTGGTCAAGCTGTGTGGCAAGAATATAAAGATTTCCACCATCAGCATACGAAATCTTCATATAATCCTTTGTCACCTTATCAACTTCTATCTTTTCAATTCCCCGGTAGATTCCAAGTCCATGATTCTCATGCACTACATAGTCTCCCGGTTTCAGATCCGAAAAGCTGCTTATTTTCTGTCCATCATAACTTTTTCGTTTCTTTTTCTTCTTTGTCTTTCCAAAAATATCTGACTCAGATATGACAATAAATTTAATCATCGAATACTCGTATCCGACTTCTATATGCCCGTAGCATACCATGATCTCCCCTGGATTCACTTCTCGTTCCTGATCCTCACTGTAAAAACTGCTCAGATCATAATCACGTAGATCCTCTGCCAGACGTTTTGCCCTTGTTCTGGACCCAGAAATCAGAACCACCCGGTATCCGTTCCTTTTCAGTCTTTTGAGATCCTGTGTCAGCATCTCAAAGCTGCTGTTATACGGGTTAACGCTTTTTGCCTGGATCCCAAACCGCTTTTTCACAAAAAATGGCTTACATTTCATTTCCAGAGCACACATCCCGATCATACAGAATTTGTTCAGAAATTTTATAATTTCATCAGTCGTAAAAAATTCCGGAGCTTCTTCATTTCCCCGGTCCTTTCCATTTCTTCTGCACGGTTCTCTCTCGCTTTTTCCACTTCATTTTCTGCCAGACGCCCTTTTTCCAGAAGCCTTGCTGGTTCATCCAGGAACACCAGTGTGTCCTTCGGATCAAAGTAGTTGATAAAAGAAACTTTCCGGTCACTTCCCAGTCTGTCATCTGCCGGATAAATAACGATCTGTTCCAGATTCTCTACAGATCTTCTGGCTGTCCACGTCAAAAGTCCGTATTGAATCCACTTCATCTCCCCAGAATTCAATACGGATCGGCAATTCCTCGGTAAGTGGGTAAATATCAATGATTCCACCACGAACTGCAAACTGCCCCGGACCATCCACCTGGGCTTCCCTGTCATATCCAAGTTTTATGATCTTCTCCTTCAGCGATTCAAATTCCAACGCCTCCCCATTGGAAATGGTCAGAATGTCCCTTTTATTTCTGCTTCCGATGGCAGTTCATCCATGAATCCGTCAATCGTTGTAATGACCGTAACCTGGCTTTTTGCCTCCATCATCATCTGCAAGGTTTCCATCCGCTGTTTGACCAGCTGTTTTCCGTGGATATCTGCCTGATAAAAAAGGAGATCCTTTGCCGGATAATAGCTGGTATTTTCATTTAAAAAACGATATTCTTCGTATAATTTTTTTGCTTTATCTTCACTGGAAAGAACGATCAATGTATGCCCATAACCTTTTCCAAGCGCATACATCAAATGCGTTTTCTGTGATGTCACACACCCGGAAAGAAGCAGCATGCCCGGTTCCCGTCCACGCTCTTCACAGATTTCTTCAATCTCTGCCAGTTCAGATAAAGGAGCCGTAAGTGCATGCATCGCTTTTTGCCTCCTCTTATTCTTTCTTTTTCTGGTTATATTCGTTCATTGCCTGATCGATTGCTCCCTGCATGATCAGAGCAGAAGCTTCACAGGCAAGATCATATCCTTCTTCCATAAGTACACGGTCCTCTTTGAAATTTTCCAAGAACATAATCAGCAAGATCATATCCTTTCGGTTTTTCTCCCACACCTACCTTGATCCGTGGAAACACACTGGTTCCAAGATTGGCAATGATATTTTTGATTCCGTTATGTCCACCGGCACTTCCTTTTCTGCGGATCCTGAGTTGTCCGACTTCCAGACTGATATCATCATAAATTACAAGAAGTTCTTCTTCCGGATCGATCTTGTAATATTCCACCAGACTACGGATACTCTCTCCACTTAGGTTCATATAAGTCTGCGGCTTCACAAGAAGCACTTTCTGTCCCTCGATCACTCCTTTTCCGATGAGGGCACGGTGTTTTTTAGTATCGACTGCTATCTGGTATTTCTCCGCCAGGCGGTCCACCACATCAAATCCAACATTATGTCTTGTCCCCTGATACTTTTCATCCGGGTTTCCAAGTCCTGCAATTATAAACATTCTATTCACCTCTGCTTTTTCTCTTTCCTGATTCTACTAAATCCTTTCTCTTTTGTCACGCATTTCTCATGCATAAACTATTTTTTCTTTTCATATAGTTTATTAAGCGGCATAACCTGCCGAAATTCCATACTGCCTAAGGAGGTTCTTTATGAATTCCAAAACAAAAATCATCGTACTTCACATGAAAGAAATTATCTATACTGTTATTTTTGCCACTTTAGGTATTCTCATCCTCTGCCTTTTATTCTTTATGTTCTCCGGAGACCGGCATTCCTCTGTATCCGACAAAAAATATACTCCCGGCGTTTATACCTCTTCTTTTACACTCGGAAATGAAGATCTGGAACTGGAAGTTTCTGTCTCTGACACCTCTATCAATTCCATCCGCATTTCCAATCTAAGTGAGACGGTAACTGCCATGTATCCTCTTCTTCAGCCATCTCTTGAGAATCTGGCTGACCAGATCTGTAAATCCCAGTCCCTTGATCATCTTACGCTTTCAAGTGACAGTCCCTATACTTCTCAGCTTCTTCTCAACACCATCCGTGATGCGCTCAAAAAAAGCTGCGGCAACCAACTGATGCCGCAGCTCTTTTCCTTTTATTAACCTTCCACGATCAGATACTGTCCGTTCGGAAGTGCGAATACTTCTGAAGCCTCTTCCAGCTCTTCATCACTCATACCACTGATGTCCGCTCCGCTTTCATCCAGATAATCTCTCACATCCTTGATAGAATCTACAACAACCGCCATACAGTCTTCCAAAAACGCTTCTGCCTCTTCCAGTGTCTCTGCAACCGGCTCATCAAAAAGCTGTGACTGCATATTCAGGAATGTCTGCAGACATTCTTCATCATACTCATACATACAGGCAACCCTCCCTTATCTTCTCACAGAAAATTTTCTCATCTGACTATAAATAGTTAAGCAATTCTTCAGCATGTGCAATTGTTGCATCTGCTCCTGTCTCCACAAGAAGTTCTTTGGTCCGGAATCCCCATTCTGCTCCGACTGTAAACATACCGGCAGCCTTCCCTGTCTTCATATCTACATCCGAGTCTCCTATGTATATTCCTTCTTCCGGCGATACCCCTAATTTATCAAGTATCCACAGAAGTCCTTCCGGATCCGGTTTCTTCGGAAATTCACCCGACTGCCCCTGAATATGGTCAAAATATCCTTTTCCAAATGTACTTTCCACTACATCGATCGCCTGCAAATGTGGTTTGTTGGAAAATACTGCAATCTTTATTCCCTTCTTCTTCAGTGAATCTAACATCTGAACAACGCCATCATAAGGACGTACATGGTACATACAATTTTCTCCAAAGATTCTGCTGTACACTTCCATACCTTCTTCAATCCTCTTAAGCTCTGTGTCTCCGGACGCACGAAGTGCACGTTCCATAAGGCATCTGGCTCCATCTCCAACGAAGCTTCGGCACTGTTCTTTGGTAATCGTCTCAAGTCCCATTTCTTCTAACGTCTTATTCGTTGAATAAGTCAGCGAATCCAGCGTATTTGTCAAAGTTCCATCCAAGTCAAAAATACACGCTTTATACATTGCTGTTCTCCTGTTCTTCTGTTCTATGATTATAATAGTATGAACCTTGACAAATTTCAACTGGAAATCTCTATTTTTCTATTCACTTCGCAGATATTGTCGCATAGCCCTGAGTGCATTCTTTTCCAGGCGGCTTACCTGTGCCTGTGAGATTCCGATTTCTTCTGCTACCTCCATCTGCGTTTTTCCTTCAAAAAACGAAGTCTGATAATATACTTCTCCCTTTTTCCGAGTCGGTCCATTGCTGCCTGAAGAGACAGTTTCTCCACCCATCTGTCTTCTTTGTTCCTTTTGTCACTGATCTGGTCCATCACATACATAGCATCTCCATTGTCATTATATACCGGCTCATTTAAGCTGACCGGCATCTGAATCGCATCCAGCGCATAGACGATCTCTTCCTTTGCGATCCCGATTTCCTCTGCAATTTCCTGAACAGTAGGTTCTTTCTGGTTTACTTTGACATAATTTTCTTTCGCGTAAATGGCTTTATATGCCGTATCACGAAGTGACCTGCTAACACGGATCGAATTATTGTCCCGGATGAACCGCCGGATTTCTCCAATGATCATCGGCACCGCATAAGTTGAAAATTTTACTTCCAGCTCCGGATTGAAATTATTGATTGCCTTGATCAGTCCGATGCACCCGATCTGAAACAGATCATCCGGATTTTCACTGCTTCCCGAAAAGCGTTTGATCACACTGAGTACCAGACGCAGATTTCCTTTGATATACTGTTCTTTTGCCTCCTCATCCCCCGCTTTGATCTTCTCAAAAAGCACCTCTTTTTCCCCGTCGCTAAGCAGGGGAAGCTTTGCTGTATTTACACCACAGATTTCTACTTTATTAAGTACCATCTCAATAAACCTCCAAATCTTTACTGGTATAAATTTTTCTCAAAACTGTTTTTATTTATTCGATTCCCACTAAAATATTAAAAATATCGCTCCTTGACTTTTCCCATACTCTTCTGAAAGAATATACATCTTAGTAATATTGTCTGATTTTCTATCATTTTTCTTTAAATTATAGTATAATATACTAAAATAATTTTTACGCAAAGGGGTTGAGTATATGAAACTTACTTTTATCGGTGCCGCCCATGAAGTAACTGGAAGCTGCCATTATCTTGAAGCATGTGGAAAACATATTCTAATAGACTGTGGACTGGAACAGGGACCTGATCTGTATGAGAATCAGGAAATCCCGATCAATCCTTCCATGATCGACTATATCCTCTTAACGCATGCACACATTGACCATTCCGGCAAGATTCCTCTGCTTGTAAAAAATGGTTTTAAAGGAGAAATCATCTGTACATTCGCCACCTCTGATCTGTGCAGCATTATGCTCCGTGACAGTGCACATATCCAGGAATCCGAAGCAGAATGGCGGAACAGGAAGGCACTTCGTTCCGGTGCTCCGCTTTACGAACCACTTTATACTGTACAGGACGCCATGAATGCAGTTGCACTTCTTGCGCCGATCGATTATAACCAGACGATCCAGCTCTGTGAAGGAATCGAACTCCGCTTCACAGATGTCGGTCATCTGCTTGGTTCTTCCTGCATTGAAGTCTGGATCACAGAAGACGGTGTAAGCAAAAAAATCGTATTTTCCGGAGATGTCGGAAATATTGACCAGCCGATCATCAAAGATCCGCAACATGTGGATGCAACCGATTATCTTGTCATCGAATCCACCTACGGAAACCGGGTCCATTCTACTGTAAAACCGGATTATATTAAGGATCTTACCAGAGTCCTGCGCGAAACCTTTGCCAAAGGTGGAAATGTAGTCATTCCATCTTTCGCAGTAGGAAGAACCCAGGAGCTTTTATACTTTATCCGTGAGATCAAAGAAAATAATCTTTTGCCGGAATATCAGAATTTTGAGGTTTATGTAGACAGTCCTCTGGCGATCGAAGCAACCAACGTTTTCCAGAAAAAATGTACAGTCCTGCTTTGATGAGGATGCAATGGCTCTGATAAGTAAAGGAATCAACCCTCTTCTTTTCCAGGGACTGAAAACCACGATCACCAGTGAAGAATCTAAAATGATCAACTTCAATGACAAACCAAAAGTAATCATCTCTGCTTCCGGAATGTGTGAAGCCGGCCGTATCCGCATCATCTGAAACACAATCTCTGGAGAAAAGAATGTACGATCCTCTTCGTAGGCTATCAGGCAGTTGGCACTCTTGGCCGCAAGCTTGTTGAAAGCAAACCGGAATCAGTCCGGCTCTTTGGCGAAAATGTAGAGGTTAATGCCCGTATTGAAGTCCTTGCAGGGATCAGCGGACATGCGATATGAATGGTCTTCTGAACTGGATTGATGGATTCAAAGAGAAACCATCCCACATCTTTGTTGTACATGGAGAGGATTCGGTTACAGATTCTTTCGCTGCTACCATCACAGACCGTTTCGGCATTCCGGCATTTGCACCATACTCCGGAGCTGTGTTGATCTCGCAACCGATACCATCCTTTCTGAAGGTATCAGGCTTCCGAAAAAAGCAGTTGAAAAGCCGGCCAAAGCACGTGCTCTTACTGCATTCAACCGCGTGGTTGCGGCAGCCAAACACCTCATGGATGTTGTGCTTAAAAATGAAGGTCTTGCAAACAAAGATCTTGCAAAATTCGAGTCACAGATCCAGAATCTTGCCGACAAATGGGATCGTGACGACAGATAAATACCGATCTTATCTTTCCAGAGACCGGCTTCCGACAAGGAACGCCGGTCTTTTCCTGTCTTTTTCGACAATTCTTTAAAAAAATCCAGCATTTCAGCATGTCGAATAAAATTATTCTGTTTTTCCCATCTTCTGACAAAATCTGAAACACATCTTTTCTATAATAAAGCATGCTTAAGTACCAAATCTATTTAGCAGCTAAAGAGAAAGAAGGATAAGACTATGCAGTATGAAGTATATCTGGATGTATTGTTTCTGGAAAATATGATGATGGATTTTCTGATTCTTCTGGCAGTAAAAAAAGTATTTCCATGTTCTGCCACTTATGGAAGTCTTCTTGCCGGTTCCTTTACCGGTTCACTACTGACCTGTGCCATTTTATTTTTTCCATGCCCGGTATGGACCCGCTATATCCTGCTGTTTTTCCTGGTAAATTCCTGTATGACAGTGATCGGATTGAAAATCCGGACATTTCCCGTTTTTTTCAAAGCATGGATTCTGCTCTATCTTGCAAGCTTTCTTCTTGGAGGTATCATGAGTTGGCTCCGTCTTTATTTTGGAAATTTTCCGGATCATATCTTTTCTTTTCACCCTTGGCATCTGTGGTTTTTTTCTTTTATATCATGGACTTTTGTTTCTAAAGAAACTATGGAAATCACAAGATCATAGTTTTGATGTGATTTTAACTGTAAATGGAAAAGATTTTCATCTGAAAGCCTTTCTGGACAGTGGTAATTATCTTTCTGATCCACTGACCGGAAAGCCGGTTCATATTATCAGCAAAGACGCCTGTCAGAAGATTTCTTCCCAAATCTCACCTGGAAGACTCCGGTACATCCCGTACCGGACTATACAGAAGACGACCAGTATTCTTCCTGTTTTTTCTGTCAAGAAGATGAGAATAACAGGAGAATCTGAATTTTTGATCCAATCTCCACTGATCGGTATTTCCGAACAGAAGAATTTTGGAAACGGAAAATATGAAATGCTATTGCATCCTGAAGATTGTTAGGAGGATTATAATGATGATAAAAGTTGCTGTTTCAGATTGTTTTAAATTGAAAATGATTCCCTCTTTCCGCAGTGTTTTCTTCCCGGAAAAGCAGGAAATCCATTACATAGGAGGGACAGATATCCTGCCACTCCCACTTAGCAGTGAAGAAGAAGGTCATGCCATTTCCCTTCTCGGAGGCGGGCAGGATGAAGAAGGAAAAAAGCTTCTTATTGAACATAACCTGCGTCTGGTTGTATATATAGCGAAAAAATTTGACAATACCGGTGTAGGCGTAGAAGACTGATCTCCATCGGCACAATTGGACTGATCAAAGCAATCAATACCTTCAATCCAGAGAAAAATATCAAACTTGCCACCTATGCCTCCCGTTGTATTGAAAACGAGATCCTCATGTATCTGCGCCGGAATAACAAGACCAAACTGGAGGTCTCCATCGATGAACCGCTCAATGTTGACTGGGATGGAAATGAGCTTCTTCTCTCCGATATTCTTGGAACTGAAGAAGATACCATTTATCGTGATATGGAAACCGAAGCAGAACACAAACTTCTTGGGAAAGCCATCGGACGGCTTTCAAACAGGGAACGGGTAATCGTGCAGATGCGATTCGGACTCGGAACCCCCGACGGGGAAGAAAAAACGCAGAAAGAAGTGGCCGATCTTCTTGGAATCTCCCAGTCTTACATATCAAGACTTGAAAAGAAAATTATGCAGAGACTGCGACGCGAAATGGTACGCTATGAACAGTAAATTATGAAAAACAGGGAAACAGTAATTTCTTACTGCTTCCCTGTTATTTCATTCTTATTTCTTGAAGAAATCCGGAATCTTGATAGACTGCTCTTTCACCTTGCTCTGTGGAGTTCTAGCACTCTGAAGCGGTGGTACCTGTGTAGTCTGCTGCTGTACCGGTCTGCCTCCGTATACCGGTCTTTCTACATTGCTGTATTCTCCCGGATTAAACTGTGGACGTGAAATATTGCTTGCTCCCATTCCAGATCCACCGTTCATCATAGCTGCTTTATGTTCCAGTCTTGACTGAAGCTTGCTCTGTGTTCCACCTACATTGTGAAGACCTGTTGCGATAACTGTGATAGTTGCTTCATCTGACTTGGAATCATCATACATTGCACCGAAGATGATGTTTGCATCTTCACCTGCAAGATCCTGTACATATTCTGCTGCATCACTCGCATCCATAAGTGTGATGTCACCTGAAATGTTGATGATAACGTGAGATGCACCTGCGATGGTTGTCTCAAGCAGAGGCTGGCAACTGCCTGCTTAACTGCTTCAAGAGCCTTGTCATCACCTTTGCCCTGTCCGATACCAATATGAGCAATTCCTTTATCAGTCATAACTGTCTGTACATCGGCAAAGTCAAGGTTGATCAGTGAAGGTACATTGATCAGGTCTGTGATACCCTGGATACCCTGCTGAAGAACTTCATCAGCTTTCTTAAGTGCTTCCGGCATAGTTGTTCTTCTGTCTACAATTTCAAGAAGCTTATCATTCGGGATAACGATAAGTGTATCTACATTTTCTTTTAATTTTTCGATTCCGGCAAGAGCGTTGTTCATTCTTGTCTTGGATTCGAATTTGAAAGGCTTGGTTACAACGCCAACAGTAAGTGCTCCCTGCTCTTTGGCAATACGCGCAACAACAGGAGTTGCTCCTGTTCCTGTTCCGCCACCCATACCACAGGTAACAAATACCATATCAGCTCCCTTGAGTGCTGACTGGATCTCTTCGGCACTTTCCTCAGCTGCTTTTTCACCGATCTCCGGTTTAGCCCCTGCACCAAGACCCTTTGTAAGCTTGTCTCCGATCTGCATAAGAGTCGGAGCTTTACATAACTGAAGAGCCTGTTTATCTGTATTGATTGCGATAAATTCAACACCTGCAATCTGTTCATCGATCATGCGGTTGACTGCATTGTTTCCGCCGCCACCTACACCGACTACAATTATTTTAGCTGCTGCTTCTGATTCATTTGTTTTAATTTCTAACAAGAGTTTCTCCTCCTTCGTCACCTTATTATATTATACACCCTAAATGTCAATATGCGCTTAGTTATACATAAGACTATAATATATTTTTTTTCGAAAAATATCAATAGAATTTTGTATATTTTCCTATTTTTTTATTCACTTGACACTAGATTATGTTCCAAGGTCCGGAATCACATCTTTTTCGAAGGTAATTGAATATTATCCTGTGTTAAAATTTTCCAGATAACAGGGTTCCTCCTGCATCTCCCAGCTTCTCAAGGA
>ENA-OQAZ01001429-OQAZ01001429.1-human-gut-metagenome-genome-assembly--contig:-NODE-1429-length-11396-cov-4.817286_pt1 | contig 11396 bp, 7 predicted proteins | sample MGYA00242737_ERZ504531 | MGnify/ENA primary metagenome ERZ504531 (study PRJEB26092, sample SAMD00036244) | human gut metagenome | host: Homo sapiens | study: EMG produced TPA metagenomics assembly of...
TTTAAGACTTTTATAAGCCATCCTTCGGGTGGTTTTCTATTTCTATCGAGGTTTGCTTTATTTCGGGGAGTAATTGATATTTTGTATTTTATTGGTGGTGGTTAACTAAAGGAGAAGGGATGTTTATGAAGAATATGTGTCTATTGCCTGTATGGGCGGTTTTATTGATTATAGCAGGGACTTTCTTTTCTTGTGAAAAGAAGAAGGATATGGCTATATACCGTCAGGCGGATTCTTTGAACTTGCTTTCTTATCGTATGCGCTATAAAAATTTGGACACAGCGTGTAAAGCGGCGCATGACGCCTACAAACTGGCGGATGGATTCCCCTCCCTGCGTGCCGGGGCATTGAATAATCAGGTTTCTGCGCCTTTATCCACATGGACTTTGAAAAAGCCGAAGATCTTTTTCTTCGCGTATATGAGGAATCAAACAATGAATTGGAATGTTTGATAGCAGATATCGGTATGATGAAAATTTGTCAGCGTACCGCCATGAACAAGGAGTTCTATGATTATCGTAACAGTGCGTTACGGCGTATGAAGCGTATCAGTGATGACCGTTCTGCTATAACCGATCCCGGAGAACTGGAGCGGCTTAATTATGCCCGTTCCGAGTTTTCCATTGCTTCTGCCATCTATTACTATTATTTGCAGCAGGAACAGCAGTCTTTGGAGGCGATTAATGAAATAAAAGTAGACGAGGCGCTGGAAAGTGATACTGCCCAATTGCTCTATTATTATTATATGAAAGGGTCTGGCGGTATGTATGAAGCGGATACACTGCAGGATGTGGTATTGGGTGAGTTTAACTATCTGATAGAATGTCTGGGTATCAGCAGGGAATACGGGTATGTCTATTTCGAGGCGAATGCATCTCAGGCAATGGCAGAATTGCTGAAAGAGAGGAAAAATTTCGATTTGATAATGGAAAGGCGTCCCAATGTGATGCGTGCCATCAATAGCGAGGACTTGTCGTGGGAGGAATTGACCATGCGTTTTGCCTGGCAGGCTTTGGATTTGTTCAAAAAATATGGAGATTTGTATCAGATTTCGGGTACATACCGCACTTTGGCGTCGTGCAGCAACGAGCAAGGCAGGTATGAAGACGCGCTGCATTACTTGTCGGAAGCACTGGGGTACGTCAATCGGCATCACGAGAAATATTACCATTGTACGGATACCATGGACAGGCTACGTCCGTATGTTCCCATGGCTACCACTTCCATTGAACTGGAATGGATTAATGACGATGGTATAAAAAGTGTTCCCGAATGGATTGCCCGTTTCCGTGAACAATTGAGTGTAACATATGCAGCGTTAGGAATGAAACCCCAGTCGGATTATAATCGTAATATTTATCTGGATATTTTGGACTACACCCGCCAGGACAAAGAATTGGAGAGCCGTTATAATGCGTTGGAAAAGGAATCGGAGGCCTTGAACGGACTTCTGGTGGTAGTGGTGATTGGTATCGTTGTCCTTATCATTCTATTTTGGATATTGAATAAAAGATGGCGTGTGCGGAATGCTCTTTATATTGATAAGTTGAAACGTACTTTGGAAATATGCCGTAAGATAACGGCTTCCGTACCATTGATGCGGGGGAGAGTAGAGGATGTGACAAAAGCGGTAGTTGCCTCGGTGAAAGAGGATATCCTTTCGTTGGTGGGAGCGACGGACTTCCGTATTGTGGCTGAAAATGGAGAGGGGAATGAGGTGCCGGGGCAAGGGATTTGTACAAGTTTTATCTTGAATATTCCGGGCAGGGAACAACCTTTGGGCGAGGTGCACCTGTATTCGGAGCACAAAATGAAGAAAGATGATAAAGCACTGATGAGGGTCATTACACCTTACATTTCGTGGACACTGGAGAATGGACTGGCTTTTATTTCGTTGGGCGATGAACGGAAACGGCTGGAAAAGGAGCAATATGTCCATGAACAGCATTTGGCGGAGAATAAACGGCAGAATCTGGTGAAGAAAGCCTGTCTGTTTATTGTCACAGGCATTATGCCTTATATAGACCGAATCATGAATGAAGTGCATAAACTAACCGCACACAACTACATTCAGAACGAAGAAATAAAAGAAAGCAAATACCGTTATATCGACGAACTGATTACCCGTATCAATGAGTATAATGATATTCTGGCCTTATGGATTAAGATGCGGCAGGGGACACTGAGTTTGAATATAGAGAATTTTGAGTTGAATTTCCTTTTTGATGTACTGGTAAAAGGGCGTAAGACTTTCGAGATGAAACAACAGACTCTGACCATAGAGCCGACTGCCGCCATTGTGAAAGCGGATAAGGCTCTGACGCTTTTCATGATAAATACATTGACGGAAAACGCCCGTAAATATACGCAGCCGGGAGGAAATGTTTCTGTTTATGCGCAGGAAACGGAATCTTACGTGGAGATTTCGGTGAAAGATGACGGTCCGGGACTTTCACAGGAAGATGTGGAGCGTATTCTGAGTGAGAAAGTTTATGATTCGGGTAAAATCGGATTGCAGACCAGCGAAAATGTCAGCGAATTGCAGAAGAATAAAGGTCACGGTTTCGGTTTGATGAATTGCAAAGGCATTATTGATAAATATAAGAAGACCAATGAGATATTCCGGGTCTGCCTGTTCCGGATAGAAAGTGAATTGGGGAAAGGCAGCCGTTTCTATTTCCGTCTGCCCAAAGGAGTGCGCAAAACGTTGATGTTGGTGTTGGTCGCTTTTCTTCCTGTCCTGGCAGGATGTAATGAGGGGAGGGAGAAAGATGGGAAAGCGGAACAGCTCACTGTCAATGATTCCATTCAGCGATATGATAAATTATTGGCTGTTGCGAATGAATATGCATACGATGTTTACAATTGTAACATTGATGGATTATATCAACAGGCATTGTGTTATGCGGACAGTGCTCTATATTGTTTGAATAAGCATTATATTATGTATTCGGGCAGCAAAGGGCCTTTGTTGGAATTGGAAGGAGAGGGGGTAGCAGCGGATTTAGATTGGTTCAACCGGCATTTTGATACCGATTACTATGCCTTGCTGGATGTTCGCAACGAGGCAGCAGTCGCCTTTTTGGCTTTAGGTAATCTGGAGGCTTATCGTTATAACAATAATGCTTATACGGCGCTGTACAAACAGATCAGTGAGGACACCTCATTGGAGCAATATTGCCGCCAGATGCAGCTTTCTGCCAATAATAAGACGGTGGCTATCATTCTTTGTGTGGTTATTTTGTTGGTATTGCTGGTGGGATATTATATTCTGTATTTCCGCCACCGTTTGATTTATCGTTATAACTTGGAACAGGTGTTGGAAATCAACAAGCAGGTGTTTTCGGCCTCTTTGCTTGACGGAAGAGCCGACCGGGATATTGCTGCAAGTCTGGTCAAGGATATGTTTGAAACGGTAAATGAGTTGCTGCCCGTTGATGTGTTGGGCGTAGCGGTTTATAGTGAAGACAACCACAGCTTGAATTATGCTTTTTCACCAGTGGAGGATGAGAATGAAGAAATGCGTGAGATGATGGCTCGTAGTTTTGACGCGAAGACACCTTATTGGCGTGAGAAAGATAGGGTAAAATGTTTGCCCTTGTGGGTGGAAGCAGGTAACGAGAATCGTTGCACGGGTGTGCTGGCATTGAAAATCGCTTTGCCTGTGGAGCGTGAGGACGACCGCTTGATGCTGGAGCTTGTGGCCGGATATGTAGCCATCATTGTATATAATGCAGTGGTACTGATGGCGCAGAAATATCGGGATATAGAAAGTGCGCAGGATGATGCGCGCCGAGCCATACGGGAGGAAAACCAGTTGCATGTGCAAAATCTGGTATTGGACAATTGCTTGTCAACCATTAAGCATGAGACAATCTATTATCCTAACCGGATAAAACAGATTATCGACAGGTTGAACACCCGTCAGGTTGGAGAAAACGAAGCTGTGCAAGTAGAAACGATTGGTGAGTTGATCAGTTATTATAAGGATATATTTACTTTGCTGAGTTCATGCGCCGCACGTCAGTTGGAAGAAATTACTTTCCGCAGAGGTGTTGTGAAAGCCGGCGAACTGGCCGATTATGCGGTACGGTATATAAAACGTGCTGGAAAACGTATGCCGCATCGGGTAGAACTGAGGACGGAGGTGGAACATGTTTCCGTATTGGGAGATGTCATTCAGCTGAAGTTTATGTTGGAGAATTTAATAGATGAAGCGCTATCATACGAGGTGGATGGTGTTTTGGAATTGTGTATTTATAAGGATAAGGATTTTGTGCGGTTTGATTTCCGCGATACGCGTCGCGAAAAGTCGCAGGAGGAGTTGAACTTGTTGTTCTACCCGCATCTGTCTCGTATGAAGCAGGGGCAGGAAGGAGTTCTGACCGGTACGGAATACCTTATTTGTAAGCAGGTGATTCGTGACCATGATGAATTTGCCGGAAGACGCGGTTGCCGTATCAATGCGCAGCCTGCCGCTGAAGGAGGGTTCACCGTATGGTTCACCCTGCCTGCCCGTTGAATGTAGAATGTAAAAAAACAATGCATATTATGGAGAATAATAGATTTAAAGTCATCATTGTAGAGGATGTCAAACTGGAATTAAAAGGAACGGAAGAGATATTCAGACACGAAATTCCGAATGCGGAAGTCATCGGAACGGCTATGACTGAGAATGAGTTTTGGGAATTGCTGAAAGTGCAGTTGCCCGATATGGTTTTATTGGACTTGGGCTTGGGGGGATCGACTACCATCGGTGTGGAAATCTGTTCTTCTTTACGGAAGAACTATCCGGATATGAAGGTGCTGATTTTTACTGGTGAGGTATTGAACGAAAAGTTATGGGTGGATGCGCTGAATGCGGGTGCGGATGGTATAATCCTGAAGACGGGAGAGTTGCTGACTGCCACAGATGTACAGGCGGTGATGGATGGCAAGAAACTGGTTTTCAATTATCCCATTCTGGAGAAAATAGTGGCACGTTTCAAGCAGTCGGTGGCTCAGGAGCAGCGCAGGCAGGAAGCTGTCATTAATTATGATATTGATGAATATGATGAGCGTTTGCTTCGCCATCTGGCCTTGGGGTATACCAAAGAAATGATTACTAATCTGAAAGGGATGCCTTTCGGGGTCAAATCCATAGAGAAGCGTCAGAATGAATTGATAAACCGTTTGTTCACATTGGATGAAAGAAGTGGTGTCAATGCCTGTCGATTGGTGACCCGTGCTTTCGAGTTGCGGATTCTTGACATTGATAATTTGGAACCGGATGAAGAGTAAATATTATTTTCCTCATACCGCTACTGTGTTTTTTTCTGCTGACGGTAGCTGTAGCCTTGTTCTCATGGATAGGAAGTATTTATGGGCTGGGGAAGGTGCAAAGCCTGCTCAGTCCCGAAGGAATCCGGTGGGAATTGAGGCATGCTATGGGGAATTTTGTCCAGACACCGGCATTGGGCATAGTAATGATGCTTTTTTTAGGGTTCGGCATTACGGTTCATTCCGGGGTATGGGGTACGTTGGGGAGGATAGTGAAAAGAGGAAAGCCCATTTCCCGTAAGGAAAAACGTGCGTTGATATTGGCAGGTTGTATACTGCTTGTTTATATCATAATGATTATTTGCACCACTTTTGCCCCATGGACTATGTTGCGTAGCGTGACGGGATCTCTCACGAACTCTCCGTTTCAAAAAGGGATTTATTATCTCATTTCGTTTGGTGTGGGATTGTCGGGTATGGCTTTCGGTTATGCATCGGGACGTTTTCGGGATGATAAGGATATAATAAAAGGTATGTCCTGTCTCTTTTCTCGTTTTGCCGATTACTTTGTGGCGCTTTTTTTTATAGTTCAGTTCTTTTCTTCATTGATGTATACGAATTTGGTGGAATGGGTTGGAATAGAGTCATATATAGTGTCTTACGCTTTCCATATTTGTTGCTATTTACCTTTTGCTTGGATGCTGAATAGAAAAAAAATAGATTGTTAATGCAAAAAAGTTGCGGATTCTTTTGGTAATTTCAATAAAAACCGTACCTTTGCACTCGCAATTAAGGATGGTTCCGTAGCTCAGCTGGATAGAGCAACGCCCTTCTAAGGCGTGGGTCTTGCGTTCGAATCGCAACGGAATCACATAAAAAAAGCTGTATCTTCTGAGGGTACAGCTTTTTTTTATGGAAATATTTAAAAAGGATTTATCTATAAGCGGGGCTATGGAAAAGATCTTGTCCATATCTATAAACCTTTCCCGTTGGATAGTTAAGGGTTTTCTTCCTGTTTGTTCTATCTCCGCAAGTCTTTGGAGTTAACTCCATAGCCTTGGGAGATAACTCCAAAGCTTATGGAGATAACTCCAAAGGCTATGGAGATAGAATACATCCGTATAAAAAGGTTTAACCTGGAAAGAGAAAAGGCTTATGTAACAGGAACAGATGCAATACATTGTTGTTTAATTCCGCTGGCGGGCTATTACTTTTTCTCAGTTTCTCCGTCCTTGGGGCTTCATGGCAGTGGAAAGATTGAACCGGTTAAAAAGTCATGTTAACCCTTTTTGTACGCGTAACTTCCATGTATGCAGGCGAGGGGATGGATAACCATCATTTTACTGAGGTGCATGATATTTATGTAAAGGATTTGAAATGCAAAAAGGTGAATGTAGCTGCATTGGTGCTTCAAGGTACAGAGGAGAAGCCTATTTATAACGTGACTTTTGATAACGTGGATGTGGATAAAGCAGGGATAGGTCTTGGTTTCCTCGAATACGAAGACAATTGGGGTTTCTAATTGTAATTTGGGAGGTTATGTTGGGGTGCCGTCTACAGCCAGTGCGAAAGATGGTATATTCGATAAATAGATTTGTTTGACTTCTTGGTTTACTTCGCCGATTCCTTCAAAGAGTCTTGTTACGCTGGAATGACAGAGTAAAAGGAAAGCAGGAAACTGTTTTCGGACAGGCTGGGGGAGGATTTTTCATCCCTCAGCTAAACAAATGTTTTTATAGATGGTTCTATAAGTAAAAAGACGATAATTATGAGTACAAACGAATTTGCCCGAATTTTATTGACTTGGATTAAGAGTTTTCTATCATGGATAGGCATCCCGCGCGATAGGTTGAATGAACTGGATGAGATTATTTTCTTGATCCTGATTGTGGTTATTGCTTTTGCTGTAGGAGCTGTTTTTCATTATTTATCTGTGCGTTTCACACGGAAGGTGTTGAAATATAAAAATATCAGTTTTTTAAGTTCGCTGATAGAATACAATGCCTTGCGGAAAATGTCTGCGGTCATTCCGCCGCTTATTATATCCGCTTTGTTGCCGTTTGCGTTCGATTATCGTTCTACTTGGTTTACTGTCAGTGAAAAAATCACTTGGATTTATTTCTTTATCGCTTTGTTGTTTTCGGTCAATGCCGTGTTAAACTCGGTAGGTAATGTGCTGATGAACAAGGAGCAGTTACAGAATCGTCCGATGAAAGGTTTCATACAGATCTTTCAAGTGATTTTTTCGTGTGTTGCCATCATTGTCATCATTTCCATATTGATTAATAAGTCGCCTCTCAACCTGATTACCGGACTGGGTGCTTTTGCTGCCGTACTGATGTTGATTTTCAAAGATACCATCCTTGGCTTTGTGGCGGGGGTACTGCTTTCCGAGAATGATATGGTGCATATCGGCGATTGGATTGAGATGCCGCAGAATAATGTGAATGGGGTGGTGATGGATATCACTCTGAACATTGTGAAGGTTCAGAATTTCGATAATACGATTGTCACTATACCTCCTTATTCATTAGTTTCCGGTTCATTTATCAATTGGCGTGGAATGACTGAATCGGGCGGGCGGCGTATTATGCGCGAGTATGCGTTGAAACTGGATTACATACAACCCTGTACTCCTGAATTTTTGGAGAAAATGAAGAAGTTTGATGCTGATTTGGCCGACTTTATCACAGAAAAGCAGAAACAGGCGGCTGAAGGAAAAGTAGCGAATACTGACAATCCGGCCGGATTGGTAAATGGAACCATCGATACGAATGTAGGCTGCTTCGTGCTTATATGACTCTCTATCTGAAGCGCCATCCTTTTATCAGTAAGGACCTGTTGCTGATGGTGCGCACATTGGCTCCTACGGAGAATGGCCTGCCCGTACAAATTTATTGTTTCTCGTCCAATAAGAACTGGCCTAGTTATGAATCTATCCAAGCGGAAATCATGGAACATTTTGTTTCTGTTCTTCCCGAGTTTGGATTGTATCCGTTCCAGAATCCTACTGCCAGAGATTATGTAATCAGTGGTTTGATAGAGTCTGGCAAGGACCTTTCTACTGTAGGCGGAATTCCTTGGCATTCGGTCTTGCCAAAGGAAGAAAAGGTATAGTTAGGGATTTAAACATTTATTAATGACTTGCGGTTGAACAATTCTTGTTGCCGCCGTGTTATATAAATGTGTTTTTCATAGTATTAGATTAAAGGTTGAAGATTGCAATCGGCTTGAGAGAAGTAGTTGCATCTGAAGTAGAAGCGTCTACTATAAAAAATATAGAAAGGTTGTTCCTTACGGGACAGCCTTTTTGTTTTGTTAAAAGAAACCATTCACTTTAACTTGAAATGTTAAAGGAGTTGTTGCTTTTATTAAACAATACTATAATTTCTTCTTAACGCTTCCTTAAATTTGCAGATAGCAGGAAAGTGTATATATTTGCATGTGTGTTTTTCATAGTATTAGATTTAAGGTTAACAAAAGGTTGGAGCAAGGCGTTGCTCCTTTTTTTATGGAGTAACGTGAGGAGTACATCTGCTGCCCGGTTCCGATATCCGATATCCGATACAGAACCACAGAGAAGAATCCGTGCAATGTATTCCTCTCCGTGACTGTGTAACTTAATTCTGCATTTTTAATGCAAGAGGCAGGCTGAATTAAATAATCTCGATGCCTTGCTTCCGGCATAACTCCAATCCTACATCCTTTAACTTGAATTTCTGTATCTTTCCGCTGCCCGTCATGGGGAACTCATCAACAAAGAAGATATATTTAGGAATTTTGTAACGGGCTATCTTGCCGTCGCAAAAGTCACGTATATCAAATTCGTTCATTTCCACCCCTTCGTGCAAGATAATGAATGCGCCTACCGCTTCTCCGTATTTCTTGGAGGGGATACCGGCTACCTGTACATCTTTTATTCCTTCCATCTGATACAGGAACTCTTCTATTTCCCGTGGATAGATATTCTCTCCGCCACGGATAATCATGTCTTTTATCCGTCCTGTGATACGATAATTACCTTCTTCGTCTTTCACTCCCAGATCTCCTGAGTGGAGAAAGCCGTTCCGGTCTATCACTTCGGCGGTTGCTTCGGGGTTTTTGTAATACCCTTCATGGTGTTATACCCTTTGTTGCACATCTCGCCTTGTACGCCTATGGGACATTCCTCGCCAGTTTCCGGATCGATCACTTTTACTTCCGTAAACTCGAAATCACGGCCCACCGTGTTGCAGCGTACATCAAACGAATCGTCGATGCGGGAGGCTGTCATGCCGGGAGAAGCTTCTGTAAGCCCGTATACACTGGTGACCTTCATAAACATTTTCTCTTCCACATGTTTCATCAGTTCCACCGGACAGAGTGAGCCTGCCATAATGCCGGTGCGCAGACTGGACATATCGAACATATCAAACATGGGATGGTTCAGCTCGGCAATGAACATGGTAGGAACCCCGTACAAGGCCGTGCAGCGTTCCTTGTGGACGGAGGCAAGTACCAGCAGCGGGTCAAAACGTTCCACCATCACCTGCGTGCATCCGTGTGTAAGGCAGTTCATGGTGGCTAATACCACTCCGAAGCAATGGAACAGGGGTACACAGACACATAGTTTGTCATCGGAAGTGAATTTCATGTGCTCGCCCGTCAGGAAACCGTTGTTGCTGATGTTGTAATGGGTGAGCATGACTCCTTTGGGGAAACCGGTCGTGCCCGAAGTGTACTGCATGTTCACCGTGTCGTGGCAGTTCACCTTCGCTTTCGCTTCCAGCAGCTCGTCATCGTCTATGTTGCATCCCAGAAGCAGAATTTCGGCGGTGTTGTACATACCCCGGTATTTCTCGGGACCGATGTAAATCACGTTCTTCATGCAGGGGAAGCGTTTGCTCTTCAGATATCCGCGCTGGCTGGTCTTTAGTTCGGGCAGCATGGCGTAGACCATATTTACATAGTCATCATTGCCACGGTTTCCGTTTACGATACACAGCGTGTGCATGTCCGAGTTCTGGCAGAGGTATTCCAGTTCTGCCTGTTTGTAGTTGGTATTTACTGTTACGGCCACGGCGCCGATTTTGGCGCAAGCGTACAGAAAGGTCAGCCAGTCGGGCACATTACCCGCCCAGATTCCTACATGGGTTCCCCGTTTCACGCCGATGGCGAGCAGTCCTTTGGCCATGTGGTCTACACGCTCGTTAAATTGTTTCCAGGTGAAGCGCAGATTGCGGTCGGAATATACGATATATTCTTTATCGGGAGTGGTGAGGGCCAATGTTCAAGCCAGTCACCCAAGGTTCTCGTGCTTAATTCCATCATAAATCAAATAGGAGTATAGATAACAGCCAATATTTTGGCGGCTTGTCCTTGATATCCGTGTACGTGGTGCGGAACGATAGAATCATAATAAATACTGTCTCCGGCTTTAATCAGATGGCATTTTTTACCGTGGCATACTTCGACGGCGCCTTCCATGACATAGATAAACTCTTCACCTTCATGCGAGGAGAGTGAGAAGTGGCTTTCCTCCGTCGGTTCCACGTCTACGATGAATGGTTCCATATGCCTGTCCGCTTTTGATTTTGACAGTGAGTGGTAGCGCATATGTGTACGCAGGTCCATTGCATTGTTCGAGAAACTGATGGTATCCTCACTCTCTTGTTTCCGGCAGATTACTGCTCCTTGTTCTTCCTGGTCGTCCAGAAAAGTGCCCAGACGTACCCCTAACGCGCGGGCTATCTTGATGAGGGGAGCCAATGAAGGAAGATCTACATTATTCTCTATTCGTTCTATTTGTTCTTCGGCAAGGCCAGAGCGTACGGCCAGTTCGGCCACACTGATTTCTTTTGTTTCACGTAGTGATTTTATTTTTTCACCAACAATCTTTGTGCTGTCCATGGTTTGTTTTTAATAAGTTTGCAAAGTATAAAGTGCAAATATATAATAAAAAAGAATTGGACAGTCTATTTTTGTTCTGAATATGTAAAAAAGGTAAGTTAGTGACGAATTGCCGGTCATTTATCATTAATAGTCGGTAAGTTTCGAATATTTGTGTTTTTTGTTCTATCTTTGTTCTCGAAACTTAATTAAAGACTAAAACTTATGTTCTCAGGGATTGTAGAAGAATATGCGGAGGTGGTGCGTAT
>ENA-OQAZ01001430-OQAZ01001430.1-human-gut-metagenome-genome-assembly--contig:-NODE-1430-length-11386-cov-5.464428_pt1 | contig 11386 bp, 15 predicted proteins | sample MGYA00242737_ERZ504531 | MGnify/ENA primary metagenome ERZ504531 (study PRJEB26092, sample SAMD00036244) | human gut metagenome | host: Homo sapiens | study: EMG produced TPA metagenomics assembly of...
GGAATTTACGCCTATGGAGAGTACAAGAACTTGTGAGTAGATAGATATTTATATCATCAAAAGCATACTCGTTGAAGTAGGAATGAAACATGGAAGTTTATAACTTTTTATAAGTTTTCAGTAACGGGATACGTTATGATAACTTTAAATGATTATCTGTATTCGGGCGATACCATTTTTAAGGTGCTGCAGAATTACATTACAGATCTAAGGGAAGATGCACGAAAGACAAAAAATGAAATTGATCTGATACATTGTAATTTCCTGATTCAGATCAGAGAACTTTTGGAACATAATGAATTCCTTACGACCCAGTCACAGCAGGTTCGGGAATTCTATAAATATATGACAAAAGAATATCCATATCTTGCATTTACAGTAAAGGGAAGAATCAAGTCGTTGATCCGTGCGGAAGAGAAATTTAACGGTTATATTGTAAAATATATTTCAGATTATCATGAAAAGTACGGAACATATCCGACAACGGCAGAGTTAAAGAGCAGCCTTAGTTGTTTTCGTGATCTGATCGCATACCGAATCGTGATTTCTATGCCAAAATGTCATTATGAAAATGAAGAAGAGCGTCAGATCGCAGAACTGGAGTGTCTGTACGGGATAGCGAATGTACTACCGGGCTTTCTTGAGGAAAGAGGGTTTACAGCGGAGCCGGCAAATGGTGTGATGGAAAGTCATTCCCCACTCATGGATGACAATGTCAGACCATATTACAGAGATTATATTTCAGACAGCCAGCCGGATGAATACCAGTCACTGCACATTACATTCTATGATAACTGTTCAAGAAGTTATATTGAGGTTCAGATCCGTACAAAGCAAATGGATGATATTGCAGAGATTGGGCCGGCAAACCATCTGGGATATGAGAAAAAACAAGAGAAAGAGCGCGCCAGAAGAAATGCGATTCCAAGAGGTGAGTGCATTTATTTTGATGAGGCGTATGAGCGCGGAATGAAGCTGTTGGGATTGGATCTGGCGAAGCTGGATGTAAATATGTTTGCAGCGATGAATAACAGTTTGATCAATGACGGGTGTGGATTGTTTCGAGGAAGACTGATCTTGCCGTATGAGCATCTGTCAAGATTTCAGAATGATCTGATTGATTAGAATTAAATGATAATTTCACACTTTAAATCATAGAAGTTTTGAAGCGATGATGATATATTGTAGCTACATTTCGTGGCAGAAATGCAAAAATGATTGAAAAATTTCTGCTGATATTTAATATGGAGGAGTTTACGAATGGAAAGAAGAATTAATGGACATATAAGATTATACGCATTCATCGGCTCTTCGGTAGGACATTCAGGTTCTCCGGCCATGCAGAATTATAGCTTTGAAAGCTTGGAATAGATGCAACATGACAGGACATATCACTGATGGAGTCGGATTTATTCGCAACCTAAAAGAACATGGAGTGGAAGTGAAAGGTCAGGAGATGGTAATCATCGGAACAGTGTTTATTGAGGATCTTGATAATAAAGAGAAGCTTGCAGAGGTTGTTAGCGAGAGCAATATTCTTGTAAATGCAACACGTGCAGGTATGGCACCGCTTGAAAATGTAATTCCGGTGCCGGAAGAACGGCTTCGTCCGGAGCTTGCAGTTGCGGATGTTGTGTATAATCTGTTGGAGACATTACTTGTGAAGAAGGAGAAATTTTTCTCTGAGGCATAAAAGAAAAGTTATTGTAATTACATTAAGGCAAGCCGTTGTTACAACGGCTTGCCTTAATTATGAAAAAATTCTATTTTTTATATAATTATCTGATACATAAACACCATTAAGGGCATTGTTACAATGGCTCCAATTGTTGTTAGTACGTTGATTGCACTGGCATATCTGGAATCATTGTCATATACTTGACACATTTGCGTAACGGTGGAAGCTACTGGAGAAATCACAGCCATAAATACAATCAAAAGAATTTGTTCTCCGTCTTTATTCCATCCTTTGAGACCACTTATCTTTAGAATAAGTAATGCAATAAGCGGGATTGTAATTAAGCGCATGAACGAAATAAAATACGTTCTTTTGTCCGTTAATATTTTTTTTAGCTCCATTCCGCCAATTAACATTCCGGTTACAAACATACTCGCTGGTCCAATCATGGCACCTACTGAGTCAAGTGTTCCTGTAATAATTTCTGGCAGACGTATTTTGCAAAAACAAAGTAATTGCAATTATTATGGTAATAATATTAATGTTGGAAAAAATTTTTGGATTGAATCCTTTCTCGTGGCTGAGTACATTTTTGCAATGTGTCCAGAAAAAAATGGTTTGAAGTCCCATAAATACACAGGCATAGAATACCCATTTTTCACCAAGCATAAATGTTACAATCGGCACAATCAGATTTCCTGAATTGGAATAATAAATAGACATTATTTCTACTTCATTCAAATTCAATAATTTCCCAATCAGATTTACAATCAAAAGTAAAATAATCAAAAGTAGTAAGGAGCAATACCAGCAAGTTTTAGCCCATTTACTTTTTCCTGCGTGTAGTCTACCTGAAAAGCATTTAAAATTACCGAGGGTACAATCAGATACAGTACAAGTGTAGATAATACTTTGCTGTCTTCATCTGTTAATAATCCAAGTTTTACCACGGCATAGCCATAAAAATCATAAGAAATAGTTTTGCAATCTGTTCCATTAAAAGTATACTCAGCTCCATTTTTATCCTCTTTTCGTATTAATTTTAAAATTCACGTAACTGTTCAGAGCCAACCTCCAAATAAAATTTCAAAAACAGTCTTAAAAATACAAGCACTTTATAGCTGTTTTTGAAATTTTGCTTGGCTTTGAACAGTTACAAATATTCTATTACAATAAGATTTGATGCGGAGTTACTTTTACTAAAAGACAGTAATTTGATTATTTAGACATTTTATAAATGTTTATAATATCGTCTTTATTTAATGGTTGGAAAAATCCGACAGTACCGCCTCCAGTAGCAACGCATTTCTCAGCCATTTCTTTAATCTGATCATCTGTAGGATCTATACCTAATTCATGAAGATTGATTGGCATTCCAATTTTATGACACCAGTCTTCCCAAGCTTCAATACCTTTAAGTGCTGTAGCTTCTACATCATAGAAATTTTCTGGTACATCGAAGACACGAACGGCAAACTGGGCAAATCTTGCAGGATTTGTTTTATAAACATAACGAGCCCAACTTCCCCATACAGCACAAAGTCCTGCACCGTGAGCCACATCAAACATACCGCCAAGTTCATGCTCAATTTTATGAGAAGCAAAATCTGACTGACGTCCTGTACCGGTAAGGCCATTGTGTGAAAGACTTCCAGCCACATCAGTGTAGCACGTGCCTCGTAGTCATCAGGAGTCTTAACAGCAACCTGTGCAGCCTCGCGGACTGCAACGAGAAGTCCTTCTGCGATACGGTCGATCAGGTCAACATCCTTTGTATTTGTGAAGTAACGCTCCATTGTGTGCATCATAATATCGGAAGCTCCACTTGCTGTCTGGTAAACAGGAAGTGTATATGTAAGTTCTGGGTTCATGCATGCAAACAGTGGGCGTGCACAATCATGGTTATAAGAGCGTTTCAGATTTTGTTGACCTTCGTATTCTTCAATTGTAATTACCATAGAATTACTCGTTTCAGATCCTGTTGCAGCAATTGTAGAAATACAGCCAATCGGTGCAATTTTATCTGTTTTTACTTTTCCCATGAGTAGATCTTCCAGTTCAAAGTCATTAGCAAGGCCGTAGGCAATTCCCTTAGCAGAGTCAATTGCACTCCCCCACCAATTGGGAGAATGAAGTCTACACCTTCTTTTTTGCAGAGTTCAATTCCTTTTTTTACAAGACTGAGTCTTGGGTTGGGAACAACTCCGTCTAAATCGACATATTCAAGTCCAGCGTCTGTGAGGCCTTTATGAATCCGATCTAAAGTACCATTCGCCTGAAGATAATCTCCACCAAAGTGAACGAGCACTTTATGACCACCGAGCCTTTTGATTTCTTTTCCGACTTCAGCTTCTACGTTTTTACCAAAAATAACTTTGGTAGGGTTATGAAATTCAAAATTAATCATTATAATTTCCTCCTTAAAGCAGTAATGATTAGTGTAACTGTCTGACACAAAGAGTACAGAACAGTTATGAATAGTTTTGGTATGTTTTCATTATAGGAATAAAAATAGAAAATGAATAATGGAGAAATTGCACTAAGTTAGTGAAACTAATTTCTGATGGACAGATGATAGTGAAGTAAAGTATTCTTATAAAAGTACTTTAAATAGGAAGAGACAAGAATTTTCAAGTCAAAAAAGGAAACAAGATACAGTTTGCTTGGGCAAAATACACAAAAAAACAACGGATACAATTGTTAAACACGACATAATCACACATTGTTTTCACCAAGTTAGTATGAGCTAGATGAAAATATCTGATTTGTAGAATGAACCGAGTGCTGTGTATAATAGGCTCAAGCAGCAAGAATACAAGAATTTGAAGGCGGGAGATGAAATGCTTTTAGCTAGAGAGAAGAAAATTGTTACGCTGCTCATAGAACATGAGGACAAATTGACAACCACACAGATTGCTACTTCATTAAAGGTTAGTTCCAGAACGATCAAAGCTGATATTAAGAAGATCAATGAGGAGTTGGAGAAACATTCCTGTAGGATTAACAGTCAGCAGGGTGTAGGACTCTGGATTGAGTATGACAACCATGAGGCTAAAAAATATCTGAAAGAAGTCACAAGGGATACAGCAGATTTGTATCTGTCTCCGGAGGTCAGAAAGTATCATCTGGCTGTAGAGCTTCTCTTACAGGATGATTACACATCTATGGAGGCTCTTGCAAAGGAGTATTACATAAGCAAAGCTACTGTATTGAATGATCTGAATGAGTTGGATGAGCTGTGGGAACATTATGGAGTTCACTTCATTAAGAAAGTGAAATATGGAATTAAAGTGGAGGGAAATGAAAGTCAGATACGTTCGGCGTTGTTAGAAGCGCTCAAAAGAGCCGGTGGAAGACAAAAAGTAACTGTATCGAATATTCAAAGCCATTTCACCTCAGTAGAACTGAAGGATTTAAGAGAAATCATTGGTCAAATGGAAGGAAGATTTCAGTTTATACTCACTGACATATCAGTAGGTGAACTGATGCTGGATCTGGCCGTAATGCTGGAACGATTATCCGCAGGGAAGACGATGGACCATGAAGGCTCTATCCCGGGAAGAGAATCCAGGCGGATGGATTTCGTGCTAGGTTATCTGAAAGAATATCTGACAGAATCCTTTGGAATTGAGATTCCGGATACAGAAGATTGTTATCTGAGAATTTGTTTGAGTGGTCTTCGCTTTCATGTTCCAATGGAAAAAGAGCAGTCTCTTAAAGAGAAAAGAGAACGCAATCCAGAGATGTTTGATTACATGATGGATTTGTTGATGGAATGTGACAGAAAGTTCTATCTACAGTTAGAGGAAGACGATGAATTGATCAATGCTTTGATGGATCATTTGGAATGCATGGTACTGAGACTACACAGTAAAATGTATACTTACAATCCGATTCTGGATGCGATAAAGAAAGAATTGTTTTATGAATATGAAATTGCATCTTTCTTTATGTCAAAGTTTACAGTTAAGTATGGATTTAATCCAACAGAAGATGAGATTGGTTTTATTACATTTCATATTGGGACATCGATTGAAAGAATGAAACAAAAACAACATCAAAAATTTACTGCAACGTTAGTTTGCATGACAGGATTTGGTACGTCTCAGTTCTTGCGGGCTAAGCTGGCAGGAAGTTTTTCGAATTTGGAAATTAGGGAAGTTTTTTCAGCATCAAGATTATCAGAAATTAAACCAGAAAAACAAGATTTTGTGATTGCTACAGTTCCGATTGAATTGGAAGGAATTCCGGTTATTCAGGTTTCCCCGGTTTTGAGTGAGACAGACATCAAGAAGATTCAGAAGTTTCTGATGAAGAAGAAGGAATATGAACCAGAAACTCAAAAGAATTATGAATACCTGCAGCAGTTTCTGCACAGTGAGATTGCGATGTTTGACTGTGATCTGAAATCAAAAGAGGAAGTGATTCATCTTCTTGGAAGCAGGATGATCACAGAAGGATATGTGGATGAAGGATTTATTGATTCGGTATTTGAACGAGAAAATCTTTCGGAGACGGCGCTTGGAAACTTAATCGCAATTCCACATGCATTTGAAGGCCATATAAAGAAACAGGGAATCGGAATAATGACACTGAAAAAACCGATTAATTGGGGTGACGAAAAAGTTCAGCTGATCTTTCTACTGTCTTTGGATGTTAATTCAAAAGATTACATCAAAGGAATCTTTGGAGACGTATTGGAGTTGACAAAAGACAAGAAGGCGATGGAAGTAATATTAAAGGCCAGGAAATTTTCAGAAATGTTCAGATAGACAGAAAGGAACTATAAAAATATGAGTATGGCAGATATGATAGACGAAAGGCTCGTTTCTTTCGGACTAGATGTAACAAATAAAGAAGATGCAATCCGAAAAATCTGCAAAATGATGTATGATGCCGGAAAAGTATCAAGTTATGAAGACTACTTACAGGGAGTTAAAGACAGAGAACTTGAATTTGAGACCGGCATGGGAAATGGAATTGCAATCCCACATTGTAAAGGGGGCTGTGTAAAAGAAGCAGCATTTACTCTGGTAAAGCTGAATCAAAAGATCGAATGGGGATCTCTTGATGGAGAACCTGTTGATTATGTTATTATGCTGGCGGCACCAAACACAGCAGATAACGTACACCTGAAAATGTTATCTAGTTTGGCAGTAGGCTGATGGATGACGATTTCAGAGAGGCATTAAAGGATGCTACTGACGTAGATCAGATCATCGATATATTTAAAAGTAAAAAGGAGGAATAGGAGTATGTATTTAGTAGCAGTATGTAGTTGCCCTGTAGGAATTGCCCACACTTATATGGCAGCAGCAAATCTGAAAAAGGCGGCTCAAAAAAAAGGAATCGAAATCAAGGTTGAGACGCAGGGAGCACAGGGAGTAGAAGACGAGATTACAGCAGAAGATATTGCAAGATGTGATGCGTGCATTATTGCTAGTGATGTAAAAATCAAAGGATCCAGTCGTTTTAAAGATGTTCCAACGATGAGTTTTAAGGTAAATGAACCAATCAAAGATGCAGATGCAGTAATTGATGAGTTAGTGGAGGCATTAGGATAATTATGGCAGAACTTCAAAGAAAAAAACAAAAAAGTGTAGGTACAGTTTGTAAAGATGCAATCATGACAGGTATTTCCTACATGATTCCGGTAATCGTTGGTGGTGGTGTTATCACAGCGATTGCAAAAATGATGGGAGGATATAACATTGGAGACACAGCTGCCGAGATGCAGACATTGGCTCAGGTTATTTTCACAATTGGTAACAACTTGTTTGCATTTGCAGTCCCTTGTCTGGCAGCATTTATTGCGTATGCTATTGCGGATAAGCCGGGTATTGCTCCTGGATATGCAATGGGTGTACTTGCAGGACTTATGAAAACAGGATTTGTAGGTGGTCTTGTTGGAGCTCTGATTGCAGGATGGTTTGTTCTTCAAATGAAGAAGATTAAAGTTCCGAAGGCATTACAGGGAATTATGCCGATTATGTTTATTCCAGTACTTTCGACATTGATTGTTGGGTTGTTGATGTGGTATGTTATTGGTGTTCCGATCGCATGGTTGATGGGAATTGTTACAGGATGGCTGACAGCTTTAAGTGCTGGTTCAAGATTCGTACTTGGTGCAGTTATTGGTGCAATGATCGCATTTGACAATGGTGGTCCGGTTAATAAGACAGCAGCTCTGTTTGTAAATGGACTGAATGCTGATGGATTCTTTATTCCTACATCTGCTAAGATGTGTGCAGGCATGACATCTCCTCTTGGAATTGCTATTTCTACAGTACTTCCATGGAGCCGTAACAAATTCACTAAAACAGAGAAGGAGCAGGCTTTATCATTGGTAATTCTTTCTTGCTGCTATGTTCAGGAAGGTGTAATCCCATTCCAGTTGAAAGACCCGGTAAGACTGACAGCCTCTATCTGTGTTGGTGGTGCAATTACAGGTGGTCTGTGTATGATGTTTGGACTGGAATCTCCGGCAGTACACGGTGGTGTATTCTCAGTGGCTATGACATCTAACCCACTTCTGTTCATTGGACTGTGGCTGTTGGGAGGATGTATCACAGGTCTTCTGTATTCTATCCTTAAGAGACCTCTTGCAGAAGGTGCTGAGGATGAGGAAATGGAGAATCCGTTGATTTAAGAGTTGTTTGAAAAGTAAATAAATGCAGAGAGTCTGCCATTGGCAGCTTCTCTCACATGCTTTAGTATGTAAGTGAGATGTCTGCTCAGGACATCTCACTTTTTGAAATCAGGAGGAAGAAAAATGTACGTATCAATGAAAGACATGCTGTTACATGCGCATCATAATAACTACGCAGTTATGGCAATTAATTGTGTTAATATGGAGCAGGTGAAGGCAGTTATCGAGTCAGCAGAAGAAGAGAAGTCCGCAGTTATTATTAATATTTCTCCTCGCCAGATGAAGGCGCATGGATATGGATATATAATGGCGCCATTGATTGAAAATCTTGCAAAGAGAGCATCTGTACCAGTTGCGTTCAATTTAGATCATGGGGCGAATTTTGAGGATATTACAGCTGCAATGCAGTATGGATTCTCTAGTGTAATGATCGATTCATCCAGCTATGAATTCGAAGAGAATGTAAGAAGAACACAGCAGATCGCAAGTCTCGCACATGGAATGGGACTTTCCTGTGAGGCAGAGCTTGGACATGTAGGACAGGCAGCACAGGCCGATGACAGTAATGTGGATCTGTATACAAATGTAAAACAGGCAAAAGAGTTCGTAGAGAGAACAAACTGCGACTGTCTGGCAGTGGCAATTGGAACAGCACACGGAGCATATCCAAAAGGAATGATTCCAAAACTTGATTTTGAACGTCTGAAGGAACTTAAAGCAGAACTTGATATGCCACTTGTACTTCATGGAGGTAGTGGTGCTGGCGAAGAGAACATCAGAAAAGCTGTCGCATGTGGAATCAACAAGATTAATGTGTGTACAGATCTGATGCGTCATGCAACAAATGCATCTATCGCAACATTAAAAGAAAATCCGCAGATTGATTATATGGATTTATGTATTGCTGTGGAAGATGCAATGAAAGATTTTATTAAATCTTATATGAGAGTGATTGGTTCTAGCGGACGTTATTCATTCGAGAAACACAACGGACCTGAACTCGACTAAAGAGGTTAGGATAAATTCAGGAGGTAGCTATGTCAGTTTGGAGTGACGTTTTAATAGGTCTTGCATTTGTGGCAGGAGGATACTGGTTGATTAAGACGATTTACCAGTGGAATCGTTTTAGAAGAAGCATTTATATAGAAATCTATTCAAGCTATTTTGAGTATGCATTTCGTAGGAAAAATCTAATACGTTTGTCTGAAAGTTTTTATTTGAATAATGAGTTTGGAAAGCATAAGATTTTCTATCAGATTGCACAGGGCAAGAATGACAAGACTCCACAGGCATATATCCTGATACTCATCATCGGGAATCTACGTTTTGAATGTGAAGAATCAGAGCGGAAAGGTTGTTCTGAAGAAACATGGAGATTACAAGCAATATTACACGGAAAAAGGGAAGAAGGGACAGGCGGACAAACAGCATGAGTACCTGTTCAAGAATCCAATGGATGAGAGCAGATTTTTTGCAAAGAGAATAGAGCAGAGAATCGGGGCTACTAAGATTCCGGTGCGTTCTGTTATTATATTCCCAGAGCATGCAGAAATTACATGGGATGGAACACCTGAAAATGAAATTCCTGTAATCCATAGGAAGCAGCTGATTCAGACACTGAAAGAAGAAAATGAAAAGAATGAGAGGGTGCTTTCTGACGACCAGATTGATGAATTGTATCATCTGCTGGCGGATGAATCTATCGAATTAGAAAAAAACAGTTAATATAAAAAGCTGCCGCTTTATAAAATAATCTTTTGTAAAACGGCAGCTTTTGAGTTTTTCATTGATAAAAGTTTAAAAGAAAAAATTATTTTTTGTATGGTGCTGTACTTCCTCTTTTTACAAGGGTTGGCAGCAATGTGATTTGTTCGACAGGAGCATCTGGCTGTTCGATTCTATGGACAATCTTCTTAGCAACAAGCTCACCAATCTGTGTATAAGGATGGGAGATTGTAGTTAGATTAACCATTGCTGTATCAGAAAAAGGAATATCATCAAAACTGACGATGCTTAAATCTTCTGGAATTCGTATTCCTGCACGGATGCAGGCATCCATCAATCCATAACAGGTGAAATCGCCTCCAACAAATACGGCAGAAGGGGGATTGTCAGAATGAAGAATAATTTTTTTGGCAAACTCCCGTCCAAATTCCATGTTCAGTTTTCCCGCACGGATCAAAGTCTTATCTAATGGAATTCCGGCTTCCTGAAGTGCATAGACATATCCCTCGTAACGTCCCTGACTGGTTGTAGAAATTTCTGGTCCGCGGAGCATGGCGATTCGCCGATGACCAAGTTCCAGAAGATGCTTTGTTGCGAGATATCCGCCCTGTATATTGTCCAAAGTGATCGTATCGTATGTGTTGGCAATGCCGAGTGTCCTGTTGACGAGAACAATCGGGCAGTCAGCCTGCTTTAAGAATTGAGAAAAATCATCCTCTTTTCTTGCGTCTGCCATAATCAGACCGGAGAATCCATAGTCTAAAAGACTCCAGAGAGATTCACGGTCTTTTCGTGTCATATCTGCACTGTTATAAAGTGTCATAAGATACCCCTTTTCGCGAAGAGAAGTACTAATCGTCCAGACAAGCTGTGCGTAGAAAGGATTCCGGATATCGGAAACTACAAGCGCGATGATATTCTGTTTTCCAGTAGCAAGTCCTCTGGCCATAGAGTTTGATGATAGTTCAGTTCTGCCATGACCTGCTCTACTTTTTCACGTGTGGATTCCTTTACATTTGTTTTTTTTGTCAGAACCCTTGAGACAGTAGAACGAGAGACATTTGCTTTTTTTGCAATATAGTTAATATCAATTTTCTCATTCATGATGTTACCTCATTTGGTTTTTCTGTTGGTGCTGTCAAAAGTCTTTTTCTTAATCTTGAGTATATCATAAATACTTCTTAAAACCAATAAAAACAGATTTAAATAATGGGAGCGGTATTCACTAATATAGTGAAATAAACTATTTATTTGTGCAAATAAAACAAGAAATTAAAATAAAAAATTGTGATCAATTTTACAAGATTGAAAAAAGACTATAAATATAATAAACT
>ENA-OQAZ01001432-OQAZ01001432.1-human-gut-metagenome-genome-assembly--contig:-NODE-1432-length-11384-cov-2.537532_pt1 | contig 11384 bp, 9 predicted proteins | sample MGYA00242737_ERZ504531 | MGnify/ENA primary metagenome ERZ504531 (study PRJEB26092, sample SAMD00036244) | human gut metagenome | host: Homo sapiens | study: EMG produced TPA metagenomics assembly of...
GCGAAGCAACGAAAGCACGAAGTGCGGTTTTGTGAATGTGCGTTTGTGAACTGAGGTTTTAAGGATGAAAAAGTTTGTGTGCAGTTTTTAAGGTACATATAAGTATGCGCGAGTGGCTCAGTGGTGGAGTATCGCCTTGCCAAGGCGAGGGTCGCGGGTTCGAATCCCGTCTCGCGCTTCTAAAACCTCCTGAATTTGATCAGGAGGTTTTTTGATTTAACAGCTAATTCTAGCACAGTCGTTCAGAATAAAACATGCTTGCATGTTTTTTCTGAATGTTGTGCTAGAAAGGAGCGCCGCTTCATAAGCAAAACAGCTTCGAAGAAGCGATTAAGCCCGACAGGCAGTTTTGCGCATGATAGGCGCGGGTGAGCTGTAGCTGAGGGAAAAAGGAGAAAGATCATGAAGAAGAAGCTAAGGCGCTACATAGGCGACAGGCATTTTTACAAAATGCTGCTTGCAATTGTTGTACCGATTATCATTCAGAATGGCATTACCAATTTTGTCAGTTTGCTTGATAATCTGATGGTTGGACGCATCGGAACAGAGCAAATGTCAGGTGTTGCAATCGTCAATCAGTTAATTTTTGTTTTTAATCTGTGTATTTTTGGTGCAGTTTCTGGTGCCGGAATCTTTACTGCACAGTTTTTTGGACATGGCGATTATGAGGGCGTGCGAAATACGTTTCGTTTTAAATTTCTCATCAGCATCGCTTTTTCTGTAATTGGTATCGTTGCATTTGTGTCAGCAGGTTCACAGTTGATCTCACTATTTCTTCATGAGGGAGGAGAGTCTGGTGATATCATGCAGACATTGAAATATGGCGAGCAGTATCTGGGCTGGATTTTGATCGGCTTGCTTCCGTTTGCGCTCAGTCAGGTATATTCGGGCACACTTCGTGAGACAGGCGAGACGATTGTGCCGATGATAGCAGGTGTGGCAGCTGTATTTGTCAATCTGATTTTCAACTATCTCTTAATTTATGGAAGCTTTGGGTTCCCGAAATTAGGCGTTGAGGGTGCTGCAATTGCAACAGTTTTGTCTCGTTATGTGGAACTTGGTATTATCACTGTATGGTCTCATACGCATACAGATAAGGTACCATATATTAAAGGTGTATACCGCACTCTTAAGATACCAAAGGAACTGACACAGCAAATTGTTGCAAAGGGACTTCCTCTTATTTTAAATGAAGCATTGTGGGCATTTGGTATTGCTATTTTAAATCAGTGTTATTCAACAAGAGGACTGGCAGCTGTAGCCGGAATCAATATTTCCTCAACGATCACAAATTTGTTCAATGTCGTATTTATTGCTATGGGAAGTGCGCTGGCGATAATTGTAGGACAGCTTTTGGGAGCAGGAAAACTAAAGGAAGCAAAAGAAACAGATACAAAGCTTATCTTTGCTTCGGTAGCAAGCTGTTTTGTAATCGGAACAATTATGGCAATCGTTGCACCACTGTTCCCACATCTCTACAATACGACCGATGAAGTTAAAGAGCTCGCTACATTTTTTATTATATTCTCAGCATTTATGATGCCGTTCAATGCATTTTTGCATTCAGCTTATTTTACGCTTCGTTCTGGCGGCAAGACACTTATTACCTTCTTTTTCGATGCCGGATTTGTATGGATTGTTTCCATTCCGCTTGCCATGATGCTTTCACGTTTGACTGATATGCCAGTGCGTGTTCTTTATGCGTGCTGCACAGGAGCCGATCTGATAAAGGTTGTTATTGGCTATATTCTTGTAAAACGTGGAAAATGGGTTGTAAAAATCGTTGATAATGATTGATATTGCACAATATCCTTTTGATTCTGACATGATGTGCTCTTGAATAAAAATATGGAATAGAGTAAAATATTCATGAAAGTAATGGCTCGTGAAACATCTTAAAAGAGAAGCAAATGTTACTGTTTACAGGACAAAGCGGAAAAAATTGAAAGGATGGCAGGAAAATGATTAAAGGATTTAAGATGAAGCTGTACCCAGGTATGGAGGCAGAGTACGAGAAGAGACATAACCAGCTGTGGCCAGAGATGAAGGATATGATTCATGAGCATGGCGGAAAGAACTATACTATCTTCTTAGACCGCGAGACTCTGACATTATTTGGTTATATCGAGATCGAAAATGAGGAGCTTTGGGCAAAGGGCGCAGACACTGCAATCAACGCAAGTGGTGGGATTTCATGGCAGATATCATGGAGACTAATCCAGACAACAGCCCAGTATCTATCGACTTAAAGACCGTATTCCATTTAGATTAAATCTAAAAAAACTTCCAGTCAAAGCAGCTGGAAACGTTTTTTTTAATTATAGTCTACTTCAATTAGGCAAAGTCCCTGCGCCGGAGCAGTAGGTCCTGCAAGACTTCTTTTTTTACCCTGAAGAATTGTAATTACATCATTTGGCTGCATGCGGTGAAAGCCAACTTCAAGCAGTGTACCAGTCATAATGCGCACCATATGCTGCAAAAAGCCATCTCCGTGGAAAGAAAGTGTAAGGTAATCACCTTTTTGCTGGATGCGGATTGAATCGACTGTGCGGACAGTGCTTTTATTCATTTTGGGATTGCCGCAGAAGCTGGCAAAATCGTGCATGCCAGTCAGATAAGCGGCAGCCTGATTCATAGCAGCAATATCTGGCATTCCCTCTAATTTTGTAACGTAGCGGCGGTCAAAGACAGGCTTTGTCTGACCAACATAGCAGGTATAGCAATATGTTTTTCCAGTGGCATTGTAACGGCTGTGAAAACGCTGTGAAGCTTCAGAAACCTCCAAGATAACAATGTCATCTGGAAGATAGCGATTCATATAGTCACGAATTTCACGTACAGGAAGCGTTGTGTCAAGAAGTGCATTAGCTGTCATAGCCTTTGCGTGTACACCGGCATCAGTGCGGCCGGCGCCGACTAGCTTTACAGTATCAGTATCGCACATTTTTGCAAGAACAGCCTCAATTTTTCCCTGAATCGTGTCATCAGTATGCTTCTGATGCTCCCAGCCACTGTAACGGCTTCCATCGTAGCTGATGGTAAAACGATAATTATTCATGAAAATTACTCCTATTTTGCATCAGGTCAGCTCCTATAAATGAAACTGACTGATTGTTTATTATTTCTTATTCTTTTGATCTTTATCCAGATTACTCTGTGCAGTTGCAAGCATCAGCTTGATACGATTCAGCTGATTAACTTCTGAAGCGCCTGGATCGTAATCGACAGCGATGATATTAGATTCTGGATATTGGTGTCTGATCTCTTTAATAACACCCTTTCCAACAATATGGTTTGGCAGGCAGCCAAATGGCTGTGTGCAGACAACGTTGTTGACGCCGCTATGAATCAGCTCCATGATTTCACCTGTCAAAAACCAACCTTCACCTGTCTGATTTCCGATTGATACGAGTGGATCTGCATATTTTGCAAGATCACGAATATCAGCAGGCGGTGTAAAGTGCTTGCTCTGGGCAAATGCCTTTCGTGCTGCTTTTCTCATATATTCAAGAGCGGCAATGCCGATATTGCACATTCTGGCAGCAGCACTGCTTGTGCCAAGTTTTTCAGCCTTAAAGTTGCTGTTGTAGAAGCAGTACAAGAAGAAGTCAAGCATATCTGGCATAACAGCCTCAGCGCCCTCGCGCTCAAGAAGTTCAACAAGATGATTATTTGCTTGTGGAAGGAACTTTACTAAGATCTCACCGACAATTCCGACTCTTGGAATAACTTTATCTTCATAGATCGGAATATTATCAAAGTCGCGGATCATATCTTTAATAATGTGGTTAAAACGTGTCATGCTTGGAGCACGCTTTAAGTCATTGTTGCAGATACGTTTCCATTTTTCATGCATTGCATTGACAGAACCAGGAACCTTCTCATATGGGCGCATACGATATACGGTGCGCATGAAGATATCGCCATATACGATAGCCTGTACAGCACGGATGGCGAGAGCAGGAGTGTAGGTCATACCCGGATTTGCCTCAAGCTTACTTAAATTAAGTGAGACAACAGGAATCTGAGCCATTCCAGCCTTTTCTAGTGCACGGCGGATAAAGCCGACATAATTACTTGCACGGCAGCCGCCTCCAGTCTGCGTCATAAAGATAGCAACATGGTTAAGATCATAGCGGCCTGATAACAGAGCATCCATGATCTGGCCGACAACAATCAGTGACGGATAGCAGGCATCATTATTTACATATTTCAAACCAACATCGACAGCTGTGCGGCTTTCCTTCATGATCTCAACATTATAACCGGAGCTTCTGAGTGCAGTTTCAAGCAGATCAAAGTGGATCGGACTCATCTGCGGACAAAGAATGGTGTAGTTTTTCTTCATTTCCTTTGTGAAGAGAACACGGTTATAGGCAGAAGAAACAACATGGCGCTCAATATGCTTTTGCTCGCGGACGCGGATTGCAGAAAGCAGGGAGCGGATACGTATACGCGCTGCACCAAGGTTATTTACTTCATCAATTTTAAGGACAGTATAGATCTTTCCTGAGCCGGTCAAAATATCATTGACCTGATCTGTTGTTACGGCATCAAGACCACAGCCAAAGGAATTTAGCTGGATCAGATCAAGATTTTCCTGTGTGCGCACAAACTGTGCAGCTGCGTAAAGTCTGGAGTGATACATCCACTGGTTTAATACAATCAGACGACCATCCATCTTTGCCAGATGAGAGATGGAATCCTCTGTTAATACTGCAATACCATAGGAGGTGATCAATTCTGGAATACCATGGTTGATCTCAGGATCGACATGATAAGGACGACCAGCAAGAACAATACCGCGTTTTCCTGTCTTCTTTAAATATTCGAGAGTCTCCTCACCCTTTTTCTGGATATCTTCACGGCATTTTTGCATCTCAAGCCAGCCGGCGTGAGCGGCTTCACGAATTTCGTCCTCTGGAATGCCAAGCTTTCCAAACTCCTCAACGAGACGCTTTGTCATGATCTCCTCGTTTGTAAGAGCTAAAAATGGATTCATAAAGGTAACGTCAGGACTGCGAAGCTCCTCAACATTGTTTTTAATGTTTTCTGCATATGAAGTAACGATTGGGCAGTTGTAGTGGTTCTGCGCATCATCAAACTCTACGCGCTCATATGGAATACAAGGGTAGAAGATAAAGTGTACATTGTTGCGAAGCAGCCATGTAACATGACCATGAGCAAGCTTTGCAGGATAACACTCAGATTCACTTGGGATAGACTCAATACCAATCTCATAGATGGAACGGTTGGAATCAGGAGAGAGTACAACGCGGTAGCCAAGCTTCTTAAAGAAAACTGCCCACAGCGGGAAATTCTCATACATGTTTAATACACGCGCAATTCCAACAGTTCCACGTTTTGCATCCTTTTCTTCAAGCGGCTCATAATCAAAAATACGATGATACTTGTAATCAAAAAGGTTTGGAATATTTTCCTTATTCTTCTCCTTGCCAAGACCACGCTCACAGCGGTTTCCAAATATGTAATGACTGCCGTTGCTGAAACGGTTGATTGTCAGAAGACAGTGGTTAGTACAGCCCTGGCAGCGTGTCAGACGTGTTGTATATTTTAAAGACAAAATGTCATTCATGGACAGCATGCTTGTCTTTGGTTCCTTATGTGACTGATAATATTCTCTTGCAACAAGAGCAGCACCAAAGGCACCCATGATTCCAGCAATGTCTGGACGGACAGCTTCACAGCCAGCAATCTTTTCAAAGCTTCTAAGAACAGCATCATTATAGAAGGTACCGCCCTGCACAACAACATGTTTTCCAAGATCAGAAGCATCATTGATTTTTATAACCTTAAATAACGCATTTTTGATAACGGAGTATGCAAGACCGGCTGAGATGTCGGCAACAGTAGCACCTTCCTTTTGTGCCTGCTTTACGTTTGAATTCATAAATACTGTACAGCGAGTTCCAAGGTCGGTAGGATTTTTAGCAAAAAGCGCAGCCTTTGCAAAATCGACAACTGTATAATTTAAGGATTTTGCAAAAGTCTCGATGAATGAGCCGCAGCCAGAGGAACATGCTTCATTTAACTGAACGCTGTCGACGGTATGATTTTTGATCTTAATGCACTTCATGTCCTGACCGCCGATATCAAGGATACAGTCAACATCAGGCTGGAAGAAGGATGCCGCATAGTAGTGAGCAACAGTCTCAACCTCACCCATATCAAGCTGAAGTGCTGCCTTAATAAGTGCTTCACCGTAGCCAGTGGAACATCCGTAGGCAATTGTAACGTCATCAGGCATCTGCTCATAAATTTCACGGATTGCGCGAACAGTTGTTGAGAGCGGGCTTCCATTATTATTACTGTAGAAAGAATATAAAAGAGATCCATCCTCAGCGACAAGAGCAACCTTTGTAGTTGTGGAGCCGGCATCAACACCGAAGAAGCATTTGCCGTGGTACTCGCGAAGATTTCCCTTCTTTACAGTGTGCTGTTTATGACGCGCTGTGAAATCTTCATATTCTTTTTCAGAAGCAAACAAAGGATCCATACGCTTGATCTCAAAATTCATCTTGATGCCTTTTGTAAGGCGGTCAATCATCTGAGTAATCGGCGTAACTGTAGTGCCCACTTTTACATTCATCGCAGCACCAATCGCTGCAAATAAATGAGAGTGCGCTGGAGCAATAATATGTTCATCTGTAAGATGAAGTGTGCGGATAAAAGCTTCTTTTAACTGATCCAGAAAGTGGAGCGGACCACCAAGGAAAGCAACATTACCGCGGATTGGTTTACCACAGGCAAGACCTGAAATAGTCTGATTAACAACAGCCTGAAAGATAGAGGCAGCCAAATCTTCCTTGGCAGCACCTTCATTGATCAGAGGCTGAATATCTGTCTTTGCGAATACGCCGCAGCGTGCCGCGATAGGATAAATTTCATGGTAATTTTTTGCAAGCTCATTTAAGCCAGATGCATCTGTCTGCAAAAGAGAAGCCATCTGGTCAATAAAAGAACCGGTACCTCCAGCGCAGATACCGTTCATACGCTGATCGACACCGCCGGTAAAGTAGATGATTTTAGCATCCTCACCGCCAAGCTCAATCGCAACATCTGTCTGAGGCGCGTAGTCTTTTAAACTGGTGGCAACAGCAACAACCTCCTGTACAAATGGAATGTCAAGATGCTTTGCGAGTGTCAGACCACCGGAACCGGTGATGGAGGAAGCCAGATCCATTGGACCTAATTTGTCATATGCCTTTGTTAAAAGTTCGGCAAGTGTTTCCTGAATATTTGCAAAATGGCGCTGATAATCGGAAAATAAAAGCTTGTCTTCGCTGTCGAGGATTGCAACCTTGACAGTCGTAGAACCGATATCAATGCCGAGACGATTATATGTTTTATTTGATGTACCCATTAAAAACCTCCTTCTTAATGAAATGATACATTTATCAAAATAAATATGGAAATGAATGACATGTAAACTGTGGCAATAAAATCCAAAATACAGATGAATTATAGCGGTTTTTGAAAAAAAATGCAAGGTACTAATAAAAATGTAAGAATGAATTTATATTTCAGACGCGTAGTAACGTGGTTTTATGAGGGATACAAACTAATTTAAGAATGCTCTCTAAAAAAGTTTGACAAACAAACGTGTGAAAACTATAATAGAGGTATGTGTGAAAAAGAGAATAAAAAAAGATAAAGATGATCCGGTCGGGGGGAAGCCGGGCAGGAAAGGATTATCTATGAAATTTCTGAACAAGCTTGAGCGTAAATTTGGTCGGTATGCCGTTCCAAATCTGATGCTCTACATCATTATTCTGAATGCGGCAGGCTTTTGATCACCATCATGTATCCGCAGGCACAGTACTATCTGTGTTGGTCACAAGTGCCATTCTTCATGGACAGATCTGGCGAATTGTTTCATTTATTCTTGTGCCATACACGACAAGCCCTGTTAATTTTTTGATTTTTGCATTTTTGTATTATTCGATTTCCCAGACGCTTGAGCGTGTATGGGGATCTTTCCGCATGGATATGTACATCATTACTGGTCTGCTTGGAACAATTGTGGCAGCGTTTCTGGTGTACTTTGTGTTTGGTGTGGAGATGGGTATGCAGGTCAGCATCTCTTACCTTAGCAACTCATTATTTTTAGCGCTGGCAGCTACTTTCCCGGATGTGCAGTTTTTGCTGTTTTTCATTATTCCGATCAAGGCAAAGTGGATGGCACTTTTGAGTGCAGTAATGTACCTCTATGATCTGATGCAGGTTGTAAACGGATTAGGCTGGATGCCGTATGGTTTTGCAATGCTGATCATGATTGTATTTTCACTTATAAATTTTATACTTTATTTCCTCGGCACGAGAGATCTTCAGCGGATCAACCCCAAAGAGGTACATCGAAGAAGAGATTTTCAAAAGAAGATGGGGGAGAGGGAACAAAGCGGCAGGCCACTGCATAAGTGCACCGTCTGCGGAAGAACAGATAAGGATTTTCCAGATCTGGAGTTTCGTTATTGTTCAAAGTGTGACGCGCTTACGAGTATTGCAGCGAGCATCTTTATACGCATAAGCACATTGTTGCACATTCGTATGATAAGCAGTAATATGACAGGCAGTAATTGGCAGCGTTTGTAAACGTGCAAAAAAATCGAATGGAGAAGAAAAAAAGAGTATGAAGAGAACAAAAATTGTTTGTACTATGGGTCCGAAAACAGAGAATGTTGAGCTTTTGAAGGAAATGATCAAAAGCGGCATGAATGTTGCCCGTTTCAACTTTTCTCATGGAAGTCATGAGGAGCATGCAGGACGTATGGCACTTGTTGAGGAAGCAAGAAAGGCTGTGAATATTCCTGTTGCCACTATGCTTGATACGAAGGGACCAGAAATTCGTACTGGAAGCGTACCAGGGGATAAGAAGGTTACACTTGTAGAAGGACAGGATTTTGATCTTACAATTGATCAGAGCGTAGAGACAACACAAAAAAGCGCATCTATTACCTATGAAGGTCTTGTTGCAGATGCTGAAATTGGCTGCCGTATTTTGATTGATGATGGTTTGATCGAGTTAAAGGTTATTTCTAAGGAAGAAAATGTTCTGCACTGTACAGTTGTAAACGGCGGTGAGTTAGGCTCTAAGAAGGGTGTAAACGTACCGAATGTAAAGATCAATCTGCCAGGAATTACTGAGAAGGATAAGAAGGATATCTTATTTGGTATTGATCAGGGCTTTGATTTTGTTGCAGCATCATTCGTAAGAAATGCAGCTGTATCGAGGAAATCCGCGATATTTTAAATATTCATGGAAGCAGAATGCGCATCATTGCAAAGATTGAGAGCGCAGAGGGTATTGAAAATATTGATGAGATTTTGCAGGCAGCAGACGGCATCATGGTTGCAAGAGGTGATCTTGGTGTTGAAATTCCGGCAGAATTAGTTCCTCATATCCAAAAGACAATCATCGATAAGTGTAATGAGGTACAAAAGCCAGTTATCACAGCTACTCAGATGCTTGATTCTATGATACGTAATCCACGCCCTACAAGAGCAGAGGTTACTGACGTTGCAAATGCAATCTATGATGGAACAGATGCTGTTATGCTTTCTGGTGAGACAGCAGCAGGACGTTATCCGCTTGAGGCAGTTCGCATGATGACAAAGATTGCAGAGTCATCTGAGCCATATCTTGATTATCGTACTTATAACCGCAGAGATGTAAAGCGTTCTGATCATGTGATTTCAAACGCACTCAGCAGTGCAACAGTACGTACAGCAGAGATTCTTAATGCAAAGGCAATCATTGTGCCAACGATGCATGGATTTACTGCAAATCTGTTGTCAAACTGGAGACCAAAATGCCGTATCATTGGTATGTCTCCAAATTGGGATGTTTTACGTAAAATGCAGTTGAATTGGGGCGTAACACCGGTTAAGGCTATGAGGGAGACTGATACCGATGAGCTGATTGAGCATTCCGTAAATACTGTAAAGGAAATGGGCTATATTGAGTCCGGAGATACCGTTATTGTTACAGTTGGCGTAAAGCATAAGAATCAGCCAAGCTACGCAATCGGCGAGACAAACAATATGAGAGTAATCGTAGTCAATTGATTTAACAGTTCATTCGAGTGCGATTGTTCTGAACAATGGCGCGGATGAACTGTAACGATAGGATAAAGAAGTACACAGCGAGGAGAGACACATTATGGAAAAAAAACCGTTCGTAACATTAGAGCAAGTAAAAGAGATGGCTGCATCATATCCGACTCCATTTCATCTGTACGATGAAAAAGGAATCCGCGAGAATGCCAGAAAGCTAAAGGCTGCATTTGCATGGAATCCAAACTTCCATGAATATTTTGCTGTAAAGGCAACGCCAAACCCGTACATCATGGATATCTTAAAGTCAGAGGGAATCGGCGCAGACTGTTCATCTTATACAGAGCTTTTGATGTCAGATGCTGTTGGTCTTAAGGGTCATGATATCATGTTTTCTTCTAACGTAACACCGGCAGAGGATTTTAAAAAGGCTGCTGAGCTTGGTGCAATCATTAACTTTGATGATGTGTCTCTTATTGATTTCTATGAGGAGATTGGCGCACCATTTTTAGAGACAATGTGCTGTCGTTATAATCCGGGCGGAAACTTTACGCTGCATAATGAGATTATGGATACGCCTAAGGATGCAAAGTATGGCATGACAAAGGAGCAGATGAAGGAGGCTTTTACAAAGTTAAAGGCACATGGCGTTAAGCACTTTGGAATCCACGCATTTTTAGCATCAAATACAGTAGCACTTGGCTACTATCCGAAGCTGGCAAGAATTTTATTTGAGCTGGCTGTAGAGCTTTCGAAAGAGGTTGGCGTTCATATCGCATTTGTAAATCTTTCAGGTGGTGTCGGTATTGCATATCGCCCAGATCAGGAACCAAATGATATCATGCAATCGGTGCAGCCGTAAAAGAGGCATATGATGAGGTTCTTGTTCCGGCAGGAATGGATGATGTTGCTATTTTCACAGAACTTGGCCGTTTCATGCTTGCACCATATGGTTGTCTTGTAGCAAAGGTGCTTCATGAAAAGCATATCTGGAAGGATTATGTCGGACTTGATGCGTGTGCAGCAAATCTGATGCGTCCGGCAATGTATGGTGCTTATCATCACATCACCGTACTTGGCAAAGAGAACGAGCCGTGTGATCATATGTATGATGTGACAGGCGGTTTATGTGAGAACAACGATAAGTTGCAATCGACCGTATGCTGCCAAAGATCGACATCGGAGATTATGTTGTAATTCATGATACAGGTGCGCATGGATTTTCAATGGGCTATAATTATAACGGCAAATTAAGAAGTGCAGAGCTTTTACTTAAAGAAGATGGCACTGTAAAGCAGATTCGCCGGGCA
>ENA-OQAZ01001433-OQAZ01001433.1-human-gut-metagenome-genome-assembly--contig:-NODE-1433-length-11377-cov-1.766667_pt1 | contig 11377 bp, 16 predicted proteins | sample MGYA00242737_ERZ504531 | MGnify/ENA primary metagenome ERZ504531 (study PRJEB26092, sample SAMD00036244) | human gut metagenome | host: Homo sapiens | study: EMG produced TPA metagenomics assembly of...
TCGTCCCACCTGTGAAAATATCCATGGATTGCCTCTCGCACCGCGTCCAATCATCACGCATCACAGCCGGTTTCTTCAAACATCCGAATAGCGTCCTGTCCCGTTAAAATGTCACCGTTTCCGATCACCGGAATTTTAACCGTTTCTTTGACCTGCGGATAACATCCCAGTCTGCCTTTCCCGAATAATACTGCTCTCTTGTCCGTCCATGCACGGCAACTGCTGCCCCGCCGGACTCCTCAATTACATGGGCAATTTCCGGCGCGTTAATGCTGTCATCGTTAAAGCCCGCACGGATTTTAACCGTTACCGGTTTTTCAACGGCTTTTGCCATGGCTTCCACGATTTTTCCGACCAGCACCGGATTTTTCATCAGTGCCGAGCCTTCACCGTTATTGACAACCTTTGGAACAGGACAGCCCATATTGACATCAATAATATCAAACGGCCGCTCCTCCACGCGCTTTGCAATCTCACCCATCACCTCCGGGTCTGAGCCAAACAGCTGCAGCGCAATCGGGTGTTCTTTCGGTGTCACCTGCATTAATGCCTCTGTATTTTTATTACCATATAAAATCGCCTTTGCACTGACCATTTCCGTATACAAAAGACCGCAGTCCATTTTCTTTGCATAACAAACGAAATGGCAGGTCGGTAACGCCTGCCATCGGTGCCAGTACAACAGGATTTTGTATTTTCTACATTTCCTATAAACATTCACACTCTCCTATTCGTTATTCTCCAAGGAAAAACACCCGGTAAAACATTTCCATCGACTCTAACAAATCCCGCTTTTCATACTGTAATTTCTTAATCAGCATACCGCAGGCAATGTCATCATAGAGCAGGTCATTTTCATCGGCTTCAGTTTTAAATAACAGCGTGCCGTTTTCGTCAAATTCAAGTGTTAAAATGCCGCCGACTTCCTCGGTAAACAGCACACACATAATTTTTAATTCATTTTTAATATCCTCCGGAAGCTTGTCAAAGGCTTCGTTCAGATAAAACTTTTTCTCATACGCACTGGATGCGCAAAGCACTACATTTTCATTAAACATATCCATATAATCCTCTCACTGATACTTCTCCTGCCGATATGACCGCCTGTGTGCCGTCCTCTTTGGTCACAAGCAGTTCCCCATGGCTGTCAATCCCCGCCGCAACACCGGTAAATTCTTCTTTTGCGTCACAAATCCGCACCTGCCTGCCCGCATTGATTAACATTTCATTATAATCCTGCACCAAACCGCTTAAATCGCCTGTATTTAAAAACTTCTGATAGTATTTTGTAAATTCTTCGGCAAACAGTGCTACAATGCGGCTTCGTTTGATATTCTTTCCTGTTTCGACAAAAAGAGACGATGCAGTTTCTTTGATTTCGTCTGCAAATTCCGTTGTGTTGACATTGATTCCGATACCAATCACTACATAGTGGATACAGTCAAGCTCTGCACTCATCTCTGTTAAAATGCCGCAGACTTTCTTTTTATTGATAACGACGTCATTGGGCCACTTAATATGACATTCCACGTCTGCGCCTGTTTCCGCAACTGCACGGCGGATTGCCATAGTCACTGCCATCGCTGCAACGATTGTAAGCATGGAGCATTGGCAGGATTAATCTGCGGACGTAACAGCAATGTCATCCAGATTCCGCTTCCTGACGGAGACACCCATTGTCTGCCCCGCCTGCCCCTGCCGCCGGTCTGGCTTTCCGTAATATAAAGTGTGCCGTCTTTTGCTCCGTTTTCTGCATTTCTTTTGGCTTCATTGTTGGTTGAATCAATTTCCGGCGCATAGACCACTTTTTTTACCGTATCGCCGGGATTTAACTGGCTCTCAATTTCCTCTGCCGTTAAAATGTCCGGATATCCCGTAATCTTATAGCCCTTATTCTGCACCGCCTCAATCGTATAACCTTCTTCTTTTAACTGGTTGATTGCTTTCCATACGGCAGTTCTTGACACCCCCAGCTCATCACATAACATCTGACCGGAAACATATTCATTTGTTGTTCTTAACTGTCTTAATATCTTTGTTTTCATGAATCCCTGCTCCATTAGAATCTTTCATATAGCAGGCTGCCGCACTAAGAATCTGTCTTTTCTTCTCTTAGTACGGCAGCCCATTTTTACGGCCTGATGCTTCTGCCGGTTCTTACATCTTACAATACTGCCAGTCCGACTGCTGCACTTACAATCAGCAGAATCACTGCGGCAATTATCAGAAATACTCCCGACAGCCTTTTTTTATTCATAAATGCCTTTATCCCGGATAAGCCGTTGATAAGCGCTCCTGCCAGGAAAACGATCGGAAATAAGATTCCGCTGTTACTGCGCAGAAACAGGATTAAGATAAATAAAATCACAATCACTGCCGTCAGTGCAATCGTTGCATAGTCAATCAGCATTTTAGACTTCCGGTATGCTCCACTCGTGGTATAATACATCTTCTGCTCCGTTTCTTTTTAGAATTAATAAGCGCCCAGTGTTGCTGCCATTACCGCTTTAATGGTGTGCATTCTATTTTCCGCTTCATCAAATACAACGGACTGTTCAGACTCAAATACTTCGTCCGTTACTTCCATTTCATCTAAGCCGAACTTGTCATGAATCTGCTTGCCAATCTTAGTCTTTAAATCATGGAAAGACGGCAGGCAGTGCATAAAGATTGCATCCGATGCTGCATTTTCCATAACTTTCTTATTAATCTGGTACGGTAACAGTGCTTGATTCGCTCTGCCCATACTTCGTCCGGTTCACCCATGGATACCCATACATCGGTATATAAAACTTCAGCGCCCTTTGTTCCTTCTTCTACGTCTTCTGTCAATGTAATTGAACCGCCGCTTCTCTTTGCCCATGTTTCACACTGTGCTACCAGCTCTTTATCCGGGAAATATTCTTTTGCCGTGCAGGCTGTGAAATGCAGTCCGAGCTTTGCACAGACAATCATCAGGGAATTACCCATGTTGTATCTTGCATCGCCCATATAAACGAACTTCACGCCCTTTAATCTGCCGAGCTTTTCACGGATTGTCAACATATCCGCAAGCATCTGTGTCGGGTGGTATTCGTTAGTTAAACCGTTCCATACCGGTACGGATGAATATTTTGCCAGTTCTTCCACAATCGTCTGCTCAAATCCTCTGTACTCAATGCCTTCAAACATTGTACAAAGCACCCTTGCCGTATCTGCAATGCTTTCTTTCTTGCCAATCTGGGAACCCTGCGGGTCAAGGTAGGTCACGCCCATGCCTAAATCATGTGCTGCCACTTCAAAGGAACAGCGTGTTCTTGTACTTGTCTTTTCAAAAATGAGTGCTACATTTTTACCGCGCAGCGGCTGTTCTACAATGCCTTTCTTTTTCATATCCTTTAACTTTGCGGATAAATCAATCAAGTACAGAATTTCTTCCGGTGTAAAATCCTTTAATGTTAAAAAATCGCGTCCTGTTAAGTTCATGTGTCCTCCTATCCCCTCCTGACGGCCGGGTTCTCATTTTCTTATTCATTCATTTTATGAACAACGGTATCAATTTCTCCGACAAGCTTATTGATATCTTTGTTAATATCATTGATAAAATCGGACAACTTTCCGACTTCTCCGGCAACCACCGCAAAGCCTCTGCCGTTCTCCCCGGCTCTTGCCGCTTCAATACTCGCATTTAACGCAAGAATCTTCTGCTTTCCGTGAATGGTATTTAGCTGTACCGTCTTTTCCTTAATCCTGTTGACCAGCTCTTCGGCATCCTTCGCGCCTGTGCCCAGCTTTCCAATAATCTGTTTATTGTGCTTTTCCATATATTGGGCATTAATATAGCTGTTTAAAACCTGCCCCAGTTAATTCTGCGCTGGCACGGATTGCTTCTTCACTGCGTATTGTGACCTTATGTAATGCTGCAATATACCGGTCTTCATTGACACCAATTTCCCTTGCGACCGCACGGAACTTTTCATCGTCCGGTGCTTCGGACAATACCTGTCCGCCAATCACAGAGCCAACCACTTCGTCCCCGATTTTTAACTCGATACCGAAATCAATCAGTCCTGCATGACAGAAATATACGCCCTTGCCTTCCCTGTCGCACTTTTCGCATCGTCTGCACCCTTCCGGACTTTTTCTTGTCAAATCAATACAAAATTCCGTAAAATTATAACACTCGGAAATGTATCTGCCATCAGCACCTACAGCGACTGTCGCAAGTCCCGTAGCTTTCGCCCAGTTGGACATAATCTGTTCAAACTGCTCCATATCACAAAAATCTTTAATATTTATCATATGAATCACCTCACGTACATATCATATTTATTCATATTATATCAAAAAGCTGTAAATATTCAAGCACTGTTTTCCATGAAAATACATGGATTTGTATCTGAAAATTCCAATAATATAAAGAAAACGGTACTTCTGTAGAACTGTATTCATTATTTCTGAATACAGTATACAAAAATACCGTTCCATAAAAACTACTATTATTTAAATGATTAATAGAAGCAATGGCTTCCGATAATCATATAACTGTCATAAGATGAATAATTTGCAATGGAAAGCGAACGGAAAAATGTATAATTTCCTACATTGTTCACACCGGATAAAGCTTCCTTTGCTGCCTGGATACATGCCTGGTTCGGACCGCTTGACAATCTGGCTGCAAATTTTGCGGATGGATTGCCGTTGCCGTCTGATACACCTGAAAACTGCTTTGGTGCATAAATTACTGATATAATGGAGCTGCCCCACTTGCCGCTCTTTACACGATTTAAAACAACATTTGCAACTGCAAGCTTTCCTTCATAGCTTTCGCTTCCTGCTTCCCAGTCTATGATGCATGCCAGAAGCCACACTTCCTCGTCGATGCATCCACAGAAGAACCGTATGTCGTGCCGCACTTGAAAGCGCCTGCTTTTTTCTTGGCTGCTTCCTCCTCTGCTCTTCTTGCAGCTTCTTCTGCTGCAATCCGTTCTGCTTCTTCTCTCGCCTCTTTTTTCTTCTGCTTCTTCGAGCGTATAACCGGCAACAAGCTCCTTGTCCTGTTCTTCACTCTCCTGCATTACTGCCTGGGCTTCCTGTCCGAAACATAACTGCGCATTTTTTACATAGCCTGTAACATTTCCGGAAGTAATCTTTGTCCATTCTGTACCTGTTTCATCCACATATACTAAAGAATAGTCATATAATCTTCCGACTGTTTCGGCATCTTCGTCAGCACCTGCTTTGACTTCAATATAAGAATCGGTTAAAGCAACGGCTTCTGCTGCGTAATCTTGCGCGCCTGCAAAATTGGTTTCATATACTGTTTCGTAACCTGCTGCAACAATATCGGATACCTTTTCTACGTAAGATACCTGAATGTTTGATGTATTATTCTGTTCTGTACTTTGCTGCTGCTCATAGGTAGTTTGTGCGTCGGCTACTACTGGCACTACTGGCATAAGACACATCACCATTGCTACTCCAGCGTACTTCGCCGCTATGCTACTTCTAAGTTTCATAAAGTTTTTCCTTTCCGGTGTCCTTTCCGACACCTGACAAAATGTTACAGAATTGTTACATTTTGTTACGAAAGTATAATACCAAAGTTACACTTATTTGTCAAATCCGTTACAAAACCGCATAAATTCTAGGGTTTCCGTTTATCCCCCGACAGTTTCATTGATTTTTTTATAAAAAATTTAATTTTACAAACCGCCTTTTTAGAAATCCGCCTGTCTTTTATCAAGATTTTGGCACTGTCCATGAGGTCGTTTTAACCGCATAAGCGGTATATACCGCAAGTGCGCACTAAAAAAGGGACACAGATAACTATATCCATATCCCTTCAAAATTATTAACAAATTTGTTTAAAAAAAGTTAACAATTCTTAATTACAACACGTTATAAATCCATTTTCTACCTGACCCCTGTCCGGCGCTGACGGACTGCTTCAAATGTAAGAATCGTACAGGCAACTGCTGCATTAAAAGACTCGACCTGTCCCTGCATCGGAATCCTTACAAGTACGTCTGCCGCATCAGACGAAGCTTTTGTCAATCCATTCGCTTCGTTTCCTATCAGAAACGCACTGGCGCCGGTATAATCCGACTGTGTGTATTCACAGTTTCCGTCCAGATGTGCCGCATAGAGCCGCACGCCTGCCTGCTTTAAATCCGCAAGCTGCTGTGTAAAATCTTTTGCATAAAAGAACGGAACCCTATAGACAGAACCATTGTGGAGCGGATAGTCTTTGGATTGTAAATATCCACGGTGTTCGGACTTAAAATCACGCCGGTCACGCCCGCACCCTCTGCCATTCGCACAATCGTTCCCAGATTTCCGGGGTCCTGTAAATTTTCAACAAGCAGAAGCAGCGGTTTATCTTTCATCATATCCTGCACCGTATATTGTACCATTTTTACAATGGCAAGCGCCCCCTGCGGTGTCTTGGTATCTGACATTTGCGCGAAAACGATGTCGCTTACCAGTCTGTCTGTTCTTTTGCAAATTTGTTTAAAAACGATACATTTGCCGCTGCAAAGCTTTCCGAAAAATAGACTTTCACCAGTCTGTCCTGTGGTACTTCCGACACCATTTTCATGCCTTCGACCACAAACTGCTTCGTTTCTTTTCTGGTTTTCGCCTTTTTTTTGCAGGGAAACGACTGTTTTTACCTGACTGCTGCTTGTACTTGTAATCATAATTTTTTGTATCCTTATCTGTTATTTTGAAAGCAATGCGCTGATATTAAACTCGTATTCGTCAATATCCTTTGTCATTGCCAGTGCTTCATCGATGTCAAAATCGACAAATTTACCGTCTTTATACGCTACCAGACGGTTACTCTTGCCTTCGCAGAGCAAATCCACCGCATATGCCCCATTACAGAAGCATAGACTCTGTCCTTGCAGGTCGGTGAACCGCCTCGCTGCATGTAGCCTAAAATGGTTGCTCTTGTTTCAATGCCTGTGGCTGCCTCGATTCTTCTTGCCATGCCGGTAGAATGTCCGATACCTTCTGCATTAATAATCAGATGATGCTTCTTTCCGCGCTTTCTTGCTTCTATAATATGGTTAATTAATGCCTGTTCGTCATTGTCATAACGCTCCGGCAGTAAAATGTCTTCCGCACCATTTGCAATGCCACACCACAACGCGATATAACCTGCATTTCTGCCCATAACCTCGATAATACTGCAACGCTCATGGGAAGTCGATGTATCACGGATTTTGTCGATGGCTTCCATTGCCGTATTGATTGCCGTATCAAAACCAATTGTATAATCGGTACAGGCAATATCTAAATCAATTGTTCCCGGAAGTCCGATGGTGTTGACTCCGGCTTCCGCAAGCTTTTGTGCACCTCGGAATGAACCATCGCCGCCGATAACGACAATACCGTCAATCCCGTGCTTTTTGCAGACTTCTGCGCCTTTTTTCTGACCTTCCGGTGTCATAAATTCCATACATCTTGCCGTGTAAAGAATTGTACCGCCACGCTGGATGATATCGGCAACACTGCGCTTATCCATATCAATAATTTCTTCATTAATTAATCCATTGTATCCCTTCTGGATCCTTTTACCTTCAGCCCCTTGTTAATTGCCGTTCTTACAACTGCTCTGATTGCCGCATTCATTCCCGGTGCATCACCGCCACTTGTCAAAATACCAATTGTTTTTATCTGTTTTGCCATAAGAACTTCCCCTTCCTTTCTCAATCATCTGTTATATTCCTGCTGTTTTCTATTGTATCTCATAAAAATGTGCATTTCAATATGAATATTCTATGATTTCTGTCAATTTTCCATATAATTTCTAGGTTGTTTCGACATTTTTTGTACCGAACACTTCCCGGAGCTGTGCAACCAGCCCGGCTTCTACTTTGACATTCATGGACGGTGGGAGCTGTTTTTTTAGCTTTTCCTCGGCACAGTAAATGATGACACTATCGTGTCCGTCTGACGGTGCGAGTATCTTTGTCAGTTCCTCCTGCTTTTCCTGATATTCTGCCATATTGGCAAAACGAATCCAGAGCTTCTGCGGCACACTGTCAAAGCTGACAATTTTTTCACAAATAAGTTTTCCATTCTCATCGGCATTGGCACTGACACGTCCCGTTACAAATACTTTATCGCTTGTATCAATGACACTGCGGTAGGTGTTAAAGCTCTGTGGAAAAACAAGTACTTCCACCGTGCCTACAAGGTCTTCAATCGTAAGAAATGCCATGAGCTGTCCGTTTTTGGTCGTTTTTACGGTTTTATCCATAATCATGCCGCCGATTGTAACCCGCGTATTGTCTTTTGCCTTTAATTCGCCGGTTTCCTCGTCCAGTTCAAAATCGGTCGTCATCGCAGAAATGTGCCGTTTCCACATCGCCGCATATTCATCCAGCGGATGTCCGCTGACGTAAACGCCCAAAATCTCCTTTTCAAATGCGAGCAGTTCTTCTTTATAATATTCCGCTACGTCCGGCATCTGCACTTCATAAGCCGTCTTTTCTTCCTCAGATACGAAATCAAACAGTGACATCTGGCCGGATATGGCATCTTTACTCTGTTTTACGGCATTATCCAGTAATTGTGCATAAACAAACATCATCTGACGTCGGTTATTGCCAAAGGTGTCAAATGCCCCCGATTTTATGAGATTTTCAATGGTACGCTTATTTAATTCGGAAAACATCCGCGTGATAAAGTCCTGCATGGTCGTAAATGGTGCGTTTTTCCGTTCTTTAATAATGGCTGCAATTGTCGGTCTGCCAAGACTTTTGATTGCAGACAGACCAAAGCGGATTGCACCGTTTTCAACGGAAAATCCACGCTCGGACTCATTCACATCGGGCGGTAACAGCCGGATATTCATCTGACGGCAGGCATAAATGTAACCTGCCACTTTTGCCGTATTATCGACTACGGAAGTCATCAGCGCCGCCATAAATTCTACCGGATAATGCGTCTTTAAATAAGCTGTCTGAAAGGATACCACCGCATAGCACGCCGCATGGGATTTGTTAAAGGCGTATTTTGCAAAATCAATCATTTCATCGTAAATTTTGCCGGCGATCTTTTCATCAATGCCGTTGTTGACACAGCCCGGCACATTTTCATCCGGATTGCCGTAAATAAAATTTTTCCGCTCTTTTTCCATAACGGAAGCTTTCTTTTTTGACATGGCACGGCGCACTAAATCGCTTCGTCCCCAGGAGTAGCCTGCAAGGTCACGTACAATCTGCATAACCTGTTCCTGATACACGATACAGCCATAAGTCGGCTTTAATATTGCCTCTAACTGCGGACAGTCATAGGTAACCGCATCCGGGCTGTTCTTTCCTTTTATATACTGCGGAATAAAGTCCATCGGACCCGGACGGTACAGTGAAATTCCGGCAATTAAATCTTCGATATTCTGCGGTTTTAATTCCTTCATGAACGACTTCATGCCCGCACTTTCAGGCTGGAAAATGCCGTCACATTTTCCCGTACCGATTAAATCGTAAACCGCCTTATCGCTGTAATCAATCGCTTCAATCGAAAATTCCGGTGTGTGCTTGCGGATCAGCTCCTCCGCATCATGGATTACCGTAAGGGTACGCAGTCCCAGAAAATCCATCTTGAGCAGTCCCAGTTCTTCCAGTGTTGTCATAACAAACTGGGCAACCACCGAACCATCCGAGCCGACTGACAACGGTACATATTCATCAACCGCTTTCTGACTGATTAAAACGCCCGCCGCGTGCATGGAGGCATGGCGCGGCAATCCTTCCAGACGTTTACTCTTATCAATTAAATCGCGCACCTGTTCATCGGACTCGTACGCCGCCCTCAAATCCGGATTCATTTTTAATGCTTTATCAATGGTAATTCCAAGTTCGCGCGGCACCATTTTGGCAATGGAATCTACCATGGCATACGGCAGGTCCAGTACACGGCTACATCCTTGATAACGGCACGCGCTGCCATCGTACCGAATGTGACAATCTGCACAACGCGGTCTTTTCCGTATTTGTCCACGACATAATCAATGACCTCCTGCCGTCTTTCGTAGCAGAAATCGACGTCGATATCGGGCATGGACACACGTTCCGGATTTAAAAAAACGTTCAAAAATCAGGCTGTATTTTATCGGGTCAATATCGGTAATGCCAAGACAGTATGAAACGACACTGCCCGCCGCCGAACCTCGTCCCGGACCTACCGGGATTCCGTTGACACGCGAATAATTGATGTAATCCCATACAATCAGGAAATAATCGACATATCCCATGGTCTGAATAACCGAAAGTTCATATTCCAGACGTTCTTTGATGTTATAAATTCCCTGTGTGCTGTCAATCTCCCCGTCTGCGTTCATATCCGGGTAACGCTTTGCCAGTCCTTCATAGCATAAATGATTCAGATACGACCATGAATCATATCCTTCCGGCACTTCGTACTTTGGCACTTTTGTCACACCGAACTCAATTTCCACATTACAGCGCTGTGCAATCTTGTACGTATTTTCAATTGCCTGCGGTGCATACGAAAACAGCTCTGCCATTTCTTCCGGCGACTTGCAGTAATACTGCCCACCCTCGTATCTCATTCTGTTCTCGTCCGTTACCATCTTGCCGGTCTGGATACAGAGTAAAATGTCGTGTGCATCCGCATCTTCTGCATACGTATAGTGGATATCGTTTTGTCGCAAACCAGTTCAATATTTTAATTTCTTCCGACATACGGACTAACTGCTGATTGACATACTGCTGTGTGGAAATGCCGTGGTCCTGCAATTCCAGAAAGAAATTGCCTTTTCCAAAAATGTTCTCATAGCGTTTTGCCGCTTCCATTCCCATCTCATACATACCACGCGCAAGATAGCGCTGCACTTCACCCGCAAGACATGCACTTAATGCGATAATGCCCTCGTGATACTCGGTCAGCACTTCATAGTCTACACGCGGCTTATAATAAAATCCTTCTGTAAATCCCCTTGAAACAATCTTCATCAGATTCTGATAACCGGTATTATTTTCCGCAAGCAGTACCAGATGATAATAGCGGTCTTCAGATTCGCCCGGTGTCTTTTCAAATCTCGAACCTGGCGCTACGTAAACTTCACAACCAAGAATCGGCTTAATACCGGCTTCCTTCGCCGCTTTATAAAAATCAATGACACCATACATGACACCGTGTCCGTAATCGCAAGGCTGTCCATTCCCAGCTCTTTTGCTCTCTTTGTAATCTCTCCGATTTTACTCGAACCATCCAGCAGTGAATATTCCGTATGGACATGTAAATGTGTAAAATTCATACTAATCCCCATTCCGCAGGCATTTTAATGCCGGAGGAATCGCGAACTGAATTAATTCAGTTCTGCGATAAAAAGCGCTTTGTGGCGCCTGACGACACAAAGCGC
>ENA-OQAZ01001435-OQAZ01001435.1-human-gut-metagenome-genome-assembly--contig:-NODE-1435-length-11365-cov-2.573412_pt1 | contig 11365 bp, 9 predicted proteins | sample MGYA00242737_ERZ504531 | MGnify/ENA primary metagenome ERZ504531 (study PRJEB26092, sample SAMD00036244) | human gut metagenome | host: Homo sapiens | study: EMG produced TPA metagenomics assembly of...
ACCGCCAGAAGTACCGTTAAGGGAATTTCCGTACAATGCAGTTGTGGAGCTTGTCAATCCAGTAGCCGATACGGTATCACGAAAGACTTATACGGGTGCAGATGTGGACTGGTATGTAAAGGCAGAGGATATTGTGTTGAAGAATAAAGGCAACCAGAACGCAGGCAGTCCACAGAACCATACACCGCAAGGACAGTCAAAAAATAAATCTAGGTCATAGATTTTACTCTGAAATTACAGTATAATGAGCCAAAAGAGCCGTATTTAAGCTATGTAAAACAATTTTGACAAGAAAAAAGGGCTTTGTCGAAGATATTGGATAGACATTTGAGGGTTAATATATGACAATGACACCGAAAGGAGCAATCGAAATATGGAAATAGGTAAGAAACTTAAAAATGCACGAGTACAGTCTGGAATGACACAAGAAAATGTTGCAGAAAAAATCAATGTATCAAGGCAGACCATTTCAAATTGGGAAAACGAAAAATCTTACCCAGACATTATTAGTGTAATTGAGTTGAGCAATCTATATTCTATAAGTCTTGACGATTTGCTAAAGGGTGATGAAAAAATGATTGAACATTTAGAAGAAAGCACGAACGTTGTAAAAAGCAATCAAAAAATGATCTGGGCAATTATTGTAAATATCATTGTCGTAGCATTGCTGATAACATTAAATATGTTTATCCCAGATAACCGTTATTTCTTAGTTGGAGTATTTTGTCTTATGGTTATCACTTCATCAGCATTACTTTACCAAATAATCAGAAAATTATAAGGAGGACTATTTTATGAACTTAAGCATAGTTTTAGCGGTAATTTGTGGTGCAGTTGCACTTGTAGGAGCGTTTTGTGTCGTATTTCAAATTTATCAGATGACTGTGATAGACGCAACAGCCAGAGGATTAAAACACCCTAAATTTTGGGGAGTTTTTACAATGAATGGAAATAATTCAAGCGGTTTACTTATGTATTTAATTAGAAGAAGAAAATATCCTATTATAAATATGAGTGAAAATGATGCAAAAGAATTAGAAAAACGAAAAAAATCAGCAGGTGTGGGACTGGTATTCTTTGCTATAGGCGTCATTGGTATTATATGTACAACCTTAATATAACAGCACTGAAATACAGATTTATGATTATATTTTGCAACATTTACAAGCAGTTAGTCTATATGATTGACTGCTTTTCTTATGCCCGAAGGGAGCATCCCAAAGTTTGTCTAAACCTTGAGATACTCCACGGACAAATGAGAAGTAGGATATCCCTCTCCCTTTAAGCAACTTTTACCCTACTCAACAATCATACACATTATTCCCTGCTATTGGAATTTTTCCCGATTGTATATTTCCAAATCGTATTCAGCAATTTCTTTTCGTCCAATGGCTTCGATAAGTGTTCATTCATTCCGGCTTCTTTACTCTGCCTCTTATCATCCAGAAATGCATTAGCAGTCATTGCAAAAATAGGAATCGTTTTCGCTTCTTGCCGTTTCATTGCTCTGATTGTTTTTGCCGCAGTCAGTCCATCCATCACAGGCATCATAATATCCATCAAAATCAGATCAAAGTAATGTTCCCTGGATTCTTTAAAAATATCTACCGCTTCTTTTCCATCTTTTGCCGAAATAACTTCTAACCCGGCATTTTCAAGAATAAATTTTGCTATCTCCATATTCAGTTCATTATCTTCTACCAGAAGCACTTTCAATCCAGAAAGAGTTTTTGAAAAATCTACATTTTCCAGGGCATATGCTTCCTTATAATTTGAATCGAGCTCAAATGGAATTGTAACTGTAAATGTTGTTCCGACATCTAACTCACTTTCTACAGCAATATTGCCACCCATCATTCTGTAAGCTGCTTAGCAATCGCCATTCCGAGTCCCGTACCCATATAGCTCGTTCTAGCACTGGAATCTTCTTGAGCAAATGGTTCAAATACGTGAGCAATAAAATCCTTACTCATGCCACGCCCTGTATCAGAACATCTGAATTTATACGTTGCCTTTCCATTCTCACACGAAACTTCCTCTGTTGAAAACAAGACAGCTCCTCCTACCCGGTTGTACTTAATTGCATTTCCATCTATATTCTGCAAAATCTGTTTCAGATGAAGTGGACTTCCAAGTAACTTGCGGTGCTTAATCTTTCTATGATCCACAGAAATCGTGAGTCCTCTTAATTCCGCATTCATTCTGGCAACACCATTTACTTCCTGCAGAACTGTAATCAAATCAAAAGAGGTATGTTCAAGTGTTGTTGTTCCTGATTCCAGTTTATTCATATCTAAAATGCTGTTGACCAGATCTATCAGAAAACCAGCTGCTTCTTTTACTTTATCACGACATTCTTTCTGTTTTTCCATATCTTCCGGATAATGGTCTGCAATCGCAAGCATTCCCTGAATACCGTTAATCGGTGTTCGTATATCATGACTCATTCTACGAAGAAAATCCGTTTTCGCTATATTAGCACGTCGGGCTTCTTCTGCAGCATCTAATAATTTCTGCTTGTATTCAAGCTCCTGCTGTTTTTGTTGGTCTATTTGCCGCACTACATATAAAACGTTGATAACCTTTCCTTCTTCATTACGTTTTTTTACGATAAATCTTGCCAGATGCCAGGAACCACTGGAAGAACAATATTCCATTGCAATGCTTTCGGTGTTCTGCAATCGATCCGCTAAAGTGGATGTATCCAGAAATCTTTCCATTATTTTCCGATGCTGTTCTGATACGATTGTCCCACATATTTCCTTGAATACTTCTTCTGTACTTCCACGTTTGCCAGTAAGTTTATGCATCTCATGACCGGCAGAAACTTCCTCATATATTCCGCTGAGCAAGTCCATTCGATAAATGAGCCAGTATATTTTACTAATGGAATCGACAATTTCACTGTTAAGCGTGGCATCTGCCAATGCTTTTTCCAGCTGAATCTTCTGCTTTTCCTGTTCTGCAATAATATCATCTATGTAGCGATATCCCATAACTGCTTTGAATCCATCACTGTCTGATAATCGTACAATCTGAACTTCAAAACACTGTTGTCCAGCCTGGTTCGGGCGTGTCCGGAATCTATATCCAAAGCGATTATATTTTGTCAGATATTCCCGAAGATACTCTGCACTTAATTTGTGAAGAAAATCCGGTGCCGATTCATGCACAACATAGTGATCATAATAATACTGGAGCCGAAACGAATAAGAGCGTACTCCTTCAACAATATCTTTTTCTGACAATACTGAATTTGTATATTGATACAACATTCCTTAATCTTAGGACAGAATAAAACCAGACGGACAAGATATCACAGAGGGGCGATCATTTTCTCCATTTTTTTAGTCTTCTCTCCTCTATTTTTTATATTTCATAACTAAAACGGGCAGTAAATAACGTTTTTTAGAACTGACAGCACAAAATAAAAATATCCTGATGGTTACAAGGCTTTCCGGTGCTGTAACTTGTTCAGGATATTTTTATTTTGACAAACAATGTCTATTTGGGGTCATAAAACTCTGTTTTGATTTTTAAGGTCTCGTTTTTCTAGGAAGTTTTTTCCTCAAATTTTCTCAGCTTTTCGTATATAAAACGATGATAGTTATTTATATTTCTTCCTATGGCATACAGCATGAACTCTTTATATATCTTATCTACCGAGCGATAGTTAAAACAACATTCTTGTTATGGTAAGTGTCTATCATATTCCTTTTTTAAATAAGAAGAAAGAATATGCATATGGGATAACGATCAGCACTGCTATGATGAAAAATAACAGTATATTAGAGTCCAGAAATCCATTGACAATCATAGCCAGACCACAAAAGATAAACAGTCTGGAGCTGACACGGTGTGTGCGGTTCCAGTTTTCTTCACTGTACAGTGTCCATGGAATCCGGATGCCAGCACTATAGTTCTGTTTTGTTTTTGCCAGATAATTGCCAATTACCAAAAACATGAGTCCAATGATCAGATAAGTGAGCAGAGTAATATTCACATTTATTCCAAGAGCAATAGCATAGCTAGAGCACACAACAATCGGGGAAAGTGTAGCCATGAACCACACAAGTGCCCGGATCAGCTTCGGACTGATGTTCTGCGTTTTGGATCAACATGGGTGAAAAGAAAGCAAAACCACATCATTACAAACATAAAAAGCGGAAGTCCGAAAACGGTAATTGCCTTGCTGCTCCAGCCATCTGGAGTATTTCCAGTGGAAAAATGGGTAGGGAGCTTTGTCGGAAGCTGATTCCACAAAAGCAATCCGATCAAGATTGGGCTTAAAGAAAGAAGGCTGCCAAATAACAAAGACCATTTATATTTTTTCATCATTAGATTTATCTCCTTTCAAGTCTTTTAACCATAGAAGCAATTCTTCTACAACGGAAGTATTCAAATCATAGTAAATAAAATTCTTTTCTTTTGTTTCCCATATCAGATCAGCCTTTTTCAAAATCTTTAGATGATAGGAAACAGTAGCACCAGTCATATGAAAATGACTACCAATTCTCCGGCGGACATTCGGCCATTCTTTAATAACTGTAAGATTTCTCGGCGTGCAGGATCAGACAATGCCTTAAAAGTATCTGCAAAAGCCATAGCATCACTTCTTTCAAAAGTATTTAGAAATATTTCTAAATATAATATATTCTGACGAAAACAGGACTGTCAACAACTATTTAGAAAAAATATCTAAAATTTCAAAATCCTTGTGCTTCAATCGCTGCTATATGAAAAATATGGTAGTTCTTTTTCCGTTCAGCATGGAATACTACTGGCTAAAAAAAGAATGTTTTCAGATCCCCTTTTCCTATTTCTATCTTACACCCCGATCAGCTCCTCTCTCCAGCTCATCTTTTCCCTGTTTTTCTTGAATTTTCTTCTTATTGATTTCCAGACGCTCATGGATTGATAACTTTTTCCCTTTTTCAATGACAGATGCTTTTCTTACTTCCTGCTTTGTGTTTCGAGAAACAGTTCCTATTGTTTTATTTGTTTCAGCTTTTGTCTGTACTACCGGCCGCTTCGAAGTCTCTCTGTTTTCTTTAATTTCAGCAACCTGCTGTTCTCTTCGCTCTTGCACACCTTTTTCTTCCAGACTGCAAAAGCTCTGCAGATATGGCAACACATGATCCTGCATATCAGTCAGATCTTCCATATACTTCTGGAACTCTTCATTTCCCTTATTTTTCTGATATCTGATCCAGCTATCATCCGTAAGCCGCAACTCATTCTGTAGTTTTAACTGGCTTAGAATACCGCCATTTCCTGTTCCAATATCAATTTTACCTTTAAACTGTCGTAGCATCTTATCACCTTTTTCCGCATAATATACGGTAAAAAACATCTGGGCTGTCATAGTAGGCTCATTAGTTCTCGGATTACGGTCTGCGTACCACTCCTTATCCTGTTGTGCAGTTCTGGAATCCAAATCTGCGAATTTTTGACAGCGTGATTCCATCAGCTCCCACTTTTCACAATAATTCACATACACCATAGGCTCAATATTTGAGGATAAGTCTGGTTCATAGGACTTTAACCGTTCTATCAGTACCCCTGCACGTACAGACTGCTCACATTCTTCCTCCACGATATCTTTCAAATAAGCGATATAAGAGCCAATATTTCCACTTTGCAAATCCAGTATAACTTCCTGTATGGTGTCCTGTCCTGGCTCTACATGATCCCGGTAGTCATACGGATTGAAGTCTTCTGCAATCTCATCCAGTGCTGCAGCCAGTTCTTCTGTTGTCATTTTTTCCGGATACATTGCCTCACGCACATCCTGAATCGGGATGTATTTATAATCGGGCAATGCTTCATGAATCTTCTCCAAACCTTCACGCACCACCGGCTGATCTTTTAAAAAACGCACATTATCCAGGAAGTCACCGTGTATCGTTGTTCCCATTACAATTAACAGTTCTGTTTCATCAAACAAGCTATCCTCCGGATCACGATAGATAATCCCCATTCCACTGCCTTTATAAGCGTTTTCCGGATCTTCTCTGTACTTCTCGTAGATTGCTGCGATTTCTTTCACATCTGTGCTTTTCTCATAAGCTCCCATATCATGAATTTCATCACATTCCGCAGCATAATATTCCAGATAAGGTTCTTTCTTAGGCGGCATATTATTGAGTACATTATCAATCATGTTATAATTGGCTTCTTCCAACTCTTCTACCTTTGCAAGCGGCTTATACTCTCCCTGGCTGTTCTGAATTTCTGCCATCACAGCAGCTTCTACTTCCTCCACTTTTTCCATGAGCTCGTCATAGTCTCCTCGGATTCTGTCTCCTGTCCATCCCTCTTCATTCAAGAGGATATCCGCAACTTCTTCAATGGACTGATCTGAATTTTCATAAACACCACCATCGATCAGACGGAAGTTTTCATCGTAAAAGGAATAATCATACCCTTCTTCCGTCGTCTGGATTGCAAAATACCGTTCATCTACTTCATATGCCAGCTCATCTAAAGAAACTTCTTCTAAATCAAGAAATGAATTGATTTCCTGAAAAATGATACTGTCTACAAAATGAGCTGTCACATGACCGTTATCATTCAGAACAACCACATCACTGACCGACAGAGAATGTCCCCGAAAATCTGCCGGTCTGTTGATGTTAAATTGTTCAAAAATATCATCCAGAGACATATTTTCTGTCCGTTCTGCCGTATAAACCAGTTCGTAATCTTCTTTCCGTATCTGTAATCCATGGCTTTCAATGAAATTCATATTCATAAATGCGTAGGCTTCTCCTGCAGAACCATCACGGATCTGATAAATACCGAAAGTTCGTCCTGTTCCCAGAAGAAGATCTGCTTCTCTTAATGACTGAATCTGCGGATATTTCTTCATTTCCCATTCCAGGTTATGAAAACGCTCCCATTCCGTGGATGGCAGTTGGTAATGCTCCGGTCCTCGTTCAATCTCCATTCGTTCTATGGCGGGTACCGGACGTGAAAAGGTTGTAATCAAATAAATATTTGCTCCTGCATCATAAAATCTTAATGCTTCGTCCCGATCAACCACACGCATTGGTTCCTGCAGTGAATTTCCAAAATCTTCTGTATAATCATAGTCATAATCTCTGTCATAATCGTTTCTTCTCTGCCATTCCTGTACTTCCATACCAAATAAACCATCGTGTGCCTGAATCATTTCCCGGCTTGCATATTCTCCTTTGCTGCCATCTCTTTCCAGACAATAAATCTTAGAACCTGTCCGATGGTATTCCAATGCCGCCTCTTTTCTTAATGGAACCATATCATCTGCCGTATAGCCATAATCCAACAGTTCCAGTCTTCCAATCGTCTCATCCGGTAAATCCCGGATTTCCATCTCTGCACCATACAGGATATCATTCACCCGTTCTTCCTGTGACGCTTCCGTTGCTCTTGCAAGATTTCTTACCAGGCTTCTTACCTTGTCTTCCTCTCCGATCAGGTCTGCATATCGGAAAATATCTTCTTTCACATCCCCCGGAAAGGTAATCCCCCTCCGCTCCGCTCGTTCGATCTGTTCTCTTGCGTAATCCTGCATTTTCTGTGCTTCTGTTCCCATTGTTCTGTTCATTGCCATATTGCTTCCTCCTGCCATATTGAAAAATGGCATAACCATAGGAGTTTTCTATTCTCCCAGATTATGCCATTTCTGGTTATTTTTTATTCCAATCCAATGTCATGCTTTCTGCTTCCCTGGCTTTTTTCACTTTCGTCTCGTTTTGCTTCTTTGTAAACCTGTAGTTTTTCATGGATCGAACCTCGTACACGCTTCTCTTCTGGTTCAGCTGCTTTTATTTCTTTGCCTGAATCTTCCCGCTCATCCATATTTAATAAAGCATTCAGCTTAGACAACCGTTCCATCATCTGGTTCAGTTCGGCTTCTTTTGGAAACGGCTTGCCAACCTCTTCTTTTGCACTTTTCAGCTGTTCCTGTACCGTCTCCAGTCTCTGCTCGGCTTCTGCCATTTTTTCCGGATAACTTTCCAACAAGTTATTGATACGGGTAATATTGCCCAGTGTATCTGCTCCAAGCTGAATCTTCGATACTGACTCATGTTTCATTGACAGGTAAAATGCTTTGCTCCAGCTGTCAAACCGAATCCGCATATTGAATCCCTGATAAGTTCCAACATCCATAGCGGTATCCAAGGACTGTATCTCCTTGCAGGATGCCAGAAGTGCTGTTCCTGCTTCTTTCTTGTCAGTAAATACCTTACCGCTGATTTCCATAGAGAAATGGTCTGCATCCGGAATCTTGTGTTCCTGATAATGGGCAATGTCAGTTTTATAACCATCAATAATTTCTGTCAGTGTTGCGATCTGCTGTGGAAATTTCCGGGCAATATCATCCTCCAGCCGGTACTGGTTATTCATATAGTTGGCTTTTAACAGTTTCAGTTTTGCCACATCTACATCTAATTCCATTTTCTCCTTCACCGCCGGATTACCAGTTGCAAGAGCTTTTACCTCTGCGTAGGAAAGAGCCGCTTCATCCACATCCTCACAGCTTCGTACCGGAGCCTTGCTTGTCATAATCTGTGATATGAATTTCTGCTTGTTCTCGATCAGCTGCCACATATAACTGTCGAATGTGGATTCTGTTACATACCGGAAGATCTGTACTTTTTTGTTATGGTTGCCCTGCCGGATAATACGACCTTCCCTCTGCTCCAGATCTGACGGTTTCCAGCCAATATCCAGATGATGCAGAGCGATCAGACGGTCCTGCACATTGGTACCGGCACCCATCTTAGCTGTGGAACCAATCAAAAAACGAACCTGCCCGGATTTTACTTTCCCAAACAGCTCCGTTTTCTTTGCTTCCGTATTCGCATCATGAATAAAGGCGATTTCTTTCTCCGGCACTCCTTTCTCGATCAGCTTCTGTTTCAAGTCATCATAAACATTAAAGCTGCCGTCTCCTTTTGGTGTACTCAGATCACAGAAAATAAGCTGTGCAGACTTCTGTGTCATGGTATTTTCCCAAATTTCATAGCTCTTTTCTGCACAGACAGATACTTTACTTCCCGGATCATCTGGCAGTAATTCATTCACCAGCCGCTGATCCAGTGCAAGTTTTCTTCCATCGTTTGTGATTTTCAGCATATTGTCTACAGACGCATCCACTCCACCATTCCGGACAACTTCTGCTCGTTCTCCAAGGCTTGCCACAATCTCTTTCTGCTGTTCCGTTGGTTTCAGAACCACCGTTTCATATTCTGCTTCCGGAACAGGGAGATTCAGCTGGTCGAACGTTTTAATGTCAGCGATCTCTTTAAACATATTCATCAACTCCGGAATATTATAAAATCTGGCAAATCGAGACTTCATCCGATAGCCTGTCCCCTCCGGTGCAAGCTCGATACTGGTAACAACTTCCCCGAAGGTGGATGCCCAGGAGTCAAACAGTCCCAGTCCCATATTCTGCAGTTTGCTGTTCTGCAGATATCGCTGCATAACGTAAAGCTCCGTCATGCTGTTGCTGACCGGAGTACCTGTTGCGAAAGTAATCCCCTTTCCACCGGTAATTTCATCCAGATACTGACATTTATTGAACATATCTGCTGATTTCTGTGCTTCGTTCTGGCAATGCCAGCTACATTTCTCATTTTTGTATAAAGAAACGCATTCTTATAGCTGTGAGCTTCATCCACATATAGGTGATCCACGCCAAGTTCTTCAAACGTAACTACACTGTCTTTCTTCTCTTTCTTATTTAACTTTTCCAAGCGAACTTGCAAGGTTTTTCTGGTCTTCTCAATCTGTTTTATCGTGTACCGCCCGCCATCCTGTTCATATCTGGCACTCTGAATGGCATTTTCCAGATCATCCAGCTGACTTCTCAGCATCGCTGCCTGCCGTTCATCTGAGATTGGAATCCGCTCAAACTGGGAATGACCGATGATAATGGCATCGTAATTTCCCATAGCAATCCTTGCACAGAACTTTTTACGGTTTGCCGGTTCAAAGTCTTTTTTTCGTTGCTACCAGAATATTGGCTCCCGGATATAACTGTAGAAATTCTGCTCCCCACTGCTCTGTCAGGTGATTTGGCACCACAAACAGATTCTTCTGGGATAACCCCAGACGCTTACTTTCCATGGCTGCCGCTACCATCTCGTAAGTCTTTCCAGCTCCTACCACATGGGCAAGCAATACATTATCTCCATAAAGCTGATGGGCAACTGCATTTTTCTGATGAGGTCTGAGTTCAATTTCCGGATTCATGCCTGGGAAAGTCAGATGACTTCCATCGTACTCACGAGGGCGAATGCTGTTGAACCGCTCATTGTAAACTTTCACCAGTCTTTCCCGTCTCTTCTGGTCTTTGAAAATCCAGTCCTTAAAGGCTGCTTTCATGGCATCCTGTTTCTGTGATGCCAGCATGGTTTCTTTCTTATTCAGTACCCGGATTTCATCCCCGTTTTCATTGACACTTTTATCATAGATGCGGATATCCTTTAAGTTCAGCGTATCTTCCAGAATCCGGTAAGCGTTGGCTCTGGCTGTTCCATACGTCGCATATGCCAGTGAATTGCCTGTGCTGTCCGCATTTTTTCCGGTGATTCTCCATTCTCCATTGACTTCCGAATATTTCACCTGCACTGTTTTTTGAAGCAGGTACCATGGCGTATGAAGAAGCTCCCGCATAAAATCCTGATAATCAGAAGGTTCAATCCACGTTGCACCAATCCGAACCTCAATCTCAGGGGCTTCCAGATCTTTCGGCTGCACGGCTTCCAGTGCTCGGACATTTGCCGTAAACTCCGGATGGTTTTCTGCAAACGTTCTCGCAGTATTCAGTTTTTCCCTGACATTTCCGGATAAATACTCGTCTCCGCTCTCCCACTGATCCGTCAGCGGATTTTGAAAGATAACACCTCGCAGTTCTTCGGTAGTCTTTTCTTCCGTTTTTCCGGTCAACTCTGCCATATAAGACAGGTCTACTCTTGCTTTTTCATTTAACGATATGGCAAGTGCTTCGGTTGCTGTCTCGACACTGGTCACTGCTACTGCTTTTTTGATGGTTCTTTTGGTAAACATGTCTGCTTTCCGCTTCAATGTTCCATCTTCATTCAGATCTTCCAGGGAACATAACAGGCAATAAGAAGAGTCGTCCGAAAATGCCCGTTTGTTGGCATTGCTTCCAATAACTCCATATTTTTCTGTGTACGCATCATACACCTGATTCAGTTTTTCCTGCTGTGCATGGATTTCTTCGTCCGTGACGTTCTCCTCCATCTGCATGGCAATCAATTCCCGGACAGTATCACGGATTTCTACCATGCTTGACACGTTCTGCCGTTGTCGCAGCATTTTGATCTGGTTCATCAGAGAATTCACCGGT
>ENA-OQAZ01001436-OQAZ01001436.1-human-gut-metagenome-genome-assembly--contig:-NODE-1436-length-11358-cov-1.540112_pt1 | contig 11358 bp, 25 predicted proteins | sample MGYA00242737_ERZ504531 | MGnify/ENA primary metagenome ERZ504531 (study PRJEB26092, sample SAMD00036244) | human gut metagenome | host: Homo sapiens | study: EMG produced TPA metagenomics assembly of...
CAAGTATCGATAACATGCTTGTAAGTTAGTTTTTCTGATATTCAAACCATGCGTATTTTATTAAAGTTTCTGTGCAGCATTTGTAAGATGCCTGGTATCCTTTTATATTACTGGCCGATATTTTCCCAAAATGCTCATCAGCCCATTTGGCATATACCTCTGAAAAAGTAATAGATGCTGTTTCAATGGTAAACGGATTCTTGTGGTAGTCAGCCAACATCTGCAGCCCATCCTCTTTTGCTGCACAGTATCCAATAATTTTCCGAACTCTCCCATTAGGCGTGTCAACAAAGACGGCAACCGCCCAGGGATTCCTTCGATTTCCGGACAGCTTGTAAACGCTGCCATATCCATTTGGAAGTCTCATGGTCATATCCTCCTGTTTTTATGTTTTATTTAGAATGAAAGAGTCTCCGATATAAATATAACAGAGACTCATAGTTAATTTAGTTAGAAAATATTTGATCGGTTGCATACATGCCATTAGATCCGCGTTCAAAACTCCATTTTGCACTTGCATTTAGGTAAGGAACATTCCAGAAGATGCAGATTTCTTGAACATTAGACGAGTCCTTATAAATTCGAGCAGCCATGTCCTGAGAGTACATATCAAGCATCTTTTCAGTGGTTTCTTGAGAGTTCTTTTGACTCCATGTAAGATTTACAAGGGCGATATAGTCATCTGGAGTATCGGTTCCAGCATCATCGTTGATCGTGATGCTATCAACGGTCGTGTAGTCGTAATCGCTGACGTAGCTGCGTAGGAGTGCTTGAATATAATCTTCTGTAGTAATATATCCAACAGTTTTTTCTTCAACGGTTGGGCTTACATTGGTGTCTTGTGTTTGAGTGTAAAGCGACGTATATTTGTCAAGAAGAGTTAAATATAAATTCAAGAGACTATCGTAATCAGAAGGAATATCATTAAAGTTAGTATAAATTTCGGATGAATCATTGAGATCAATATCATGAGTAAAAAGATAATCATGAGAAGAGGCATCTAAAACAGTAAGTTCAAGCGGAAGAAATAAGGTCATCAAGTTTGAATGTAATAAGCAAGATCTACAGTTTCACCATCTTTTTAATGCCCTAGTAGAATTATTTACTAAAGAAGGTGACGCAAAAGAAGGCTGTTGTTGATCAAACCAACGTAAATTTTGATTATTTTGTTTTACAAAAACATTAAAAGTAGAATAAAAGTATTTGAATTGATATGAGTTATTTGCAAAGGTAAAATGCAATTCTAAATAAGTATCTCCGTTATCATCAGTAGTTAGTTTATGCCCGTTATAAAGTAAATGATTGAGATCCATTAGTATACTCAAAAAAACTTTCTACAGGTAATGTTTGTTCAGTTGCATATGTAGAATTACTGAATAACAATGCACAGCAGATAGCAGGTAATAGTTTCTTCCTCATAGTAAATCCTCCCTAAGATTTTTATAAATATAAAATACTACATATAACACTAAAAGTAAAGGAAATATGACAAATTCAATAAAAACCGTGTCGGAGAACCAACACGGTTAAAAGCGATATTTTTAAAGAACTTATAAAGATTTCTCAATAACTACGGCAGTTCCTCTGGCCGCGATACCAATAAGGTTGCTTGCAAAAGTAGTATATTCAAGAGAAATGCCGATAATAGCGTTGGCACCAGCCTGATAAGCATTTTTTTTTTAACTCCAACATAGCATAATCCCTTGCTTGAGCCAATTTTTTCATAAAGGCATTTGATTTTGTACCTAGAAGATCAGAAAAACTAGCAGATAATTCGCTAAAAGCACCTGTGCCAAGAACTGTTTCAGAAAAAACAACGCCTTTATACTCAGTAATGGAGTAACCGTCAAAGTTAAAACCAGTTGTCTCCATAATATTTTGAAGTGCAGATGGAGATATATCTTCTTGGAAAGATTGATTTGATTCATCCAATACTGGATTATATGGCATATCTAGTATTTCACTAATTGCAAGTTTGTTTCTTTCAGTTGTAGCCGTAGACAGCAGGCTATTGAGATAATCGAGATCGCAGTCACTGGCTTGAGTTTTTTTTTTGGTGATTTCTTGCTGACATTTCGGGCAAATTTTTCCATCAAAAGAGGATAAAACAAGAGATTGACCAAATCGAATTTCATTTCCACAAAGTGAACATTTTGCCATAATAAGCCCTCCCTAAGGTTTTGATAATTTTATAAGAACAAAATACTACATATGGTGTCGAAAGTAAAGCTGAAAAAATAAAAAGTTATTAGATTATGTTGCATCAGCTCATAGAATGTGATAAGGTAGCTCATTTATGATAAAATTTCTTAAACGCTTTAAAATTTGATGAAAATAAAAGATCACATATGATATTAAAAATAAAGACAAAAAATGTAAAAAACATCTCAAAACGGAGGTCACTTAAGTTGCGTCAGCTTATGGAAAAAGTTAAGATATGCATTAGGAAGTGAAGATAATGCAGAAATTAGTACGGATATGCGTTAATACTGCATTAAAAAATATAAATGCATATCCGTAAGCATGAATAAATGGAGAAAGGAGCGATAAAGTATGATATTACAAAGATGTAATTGGCAGGACAAAATGACTTGACAAAACAAATGTTTGGATATAATATTATAAGCAAACGTTTGTTTGCACATAAACGAAAGTATCGTGATCACATAAGAGAGGAGATTTAGGTAAGTGGATTACAAAAGAGAAATTGAAAAGTTGCTAGATGAAATAAGCGACAGTAGTATTTTAAGACGAATTTATTTAATTATCGTAGCAATGAAAAAGAAAGAGGCTGACCCGTGAGGGGCGGCCTCTTTCTTTATAAACCAAGACATTTTCTCATGAATGCTTCAATGATTTTGAGTTCTTCTGGACTGCTTTCTGCAATTGTGTTTACCATTCTTTGAGCCATTTCATTATCAGTAGTACTCAACTTTCCCAAGTTTATAGAATAACGATCATCAGCATCAACTTTAGTAAACATGTTATCTTCTCCACCTTCGCCAGTCCGTAACCATACTTCATTTATCCCAAATTCTCGGCAAATTAAAGTAACGACTGCATCAATAGGTGCATTACGTCCTAACTCATAATTAGCAAAAGTATTACGTTTAATATGCAAACGATCAGCCATTTCTTGTTGAGTAAGACCTAATTTTTTTCGGACTAATTTTAGACGCTGCTCCATTTTTAATACCTCCTTCTGAACAAACTATAGCAAAAAAAAGTGCGAATGTCAACAAAAAGATATTGACAAATGCTCGAATGAGACTTAAAATAGTCTCAGAAGCACAAAAGGAGGTGAGCTTATGACACAGACAATAGATATCAGCAAGTTAGAACTAACAAGTGATCCGCTTAAAAATATCCAGATAATGGCACCGCTACTATCAAAGGATGATCAGAACAAAGTATATGGTATGCTTTTTGGAATCCTTTGTAAGTTATCGGATCAATCATCAAAAAGAACTGCATAAAATATGCAAAAAGTTTTGTGGATAGCAATATTTTAATTACATTTATAAAAAGATAAAATCGCTCGGATTGAGTGAAAAACAATTGCTATCGTACTGCCGACAAATTGCAAGAAAATCAAATAAAATCAATAGCCCACAGTTTAACAAGAGAGAACTATTTTTTGCCTATTTTTGTCAAGGAGGTGATGAAAATGAGCTTTGAACAAAAGTTGCATGCAGTCATGAAAAAGCAAAATCTTTGCCAAAAGGATTTAGCTGCACGTACAGGAATCAGCTCGACAACCATTAGTGGATGGCTTCATGGGGCTGCAAATCCAGACCCAGAGCGACAGAGACAGGTTGCACAGGCATTGGGATTGCCAATTGATTATTTCGATGATAACAGAAATCAGTTAATCCCTAAGATGACAGTAGAGGAAGTGGCATGCATCATGGGAATATCACCACCTACGATTAGAAGTGGATTAAAGAAACAAGTATTCCCATGGGGGTATGCGATTGAAACTGAAAATGGAGCTTGGGTATATTGGATCAACCGTAACAAATTTTTTAAAATAGAAGGTAGTGATATTGATGATTGAAATAATAAAGGTACTAAACGGGGAACCGGTAATGCTGGTTGATGAGAAAGAGCTGCAGGTGCCGAGCTTCGTCAGTGATCCGAATCGAAATCTCAAGCGCATCCGTCGTCTGGCAGAAGAAGAGGATCAAAGAGCAGAGGAAGAGGTGCAGCCAATCGTAAATATGGTTGATAGAATTGCATGGTCGGTTGCTTGTGTAGTACTTGGATGGATCATTGCACTGATATGAAAGGAGCGCACAAATGGGAAAAAGCCGCTGCGGGTTGGCAGACCCAGTCAGCGGCACAAATAAACTAATCATTTGCAGTATACCTCAGTTTGAGGGAAAATGCAAGCCTTTAGAAAGAAGTGATGATATGAGTTACTACAGAACATGCCAGTATTGCGGTGCAAATCTGGATCCAGGAGAAACCTGTGATTGTCAGATCGAAAAGAAAGAACAGGAAACTGTGCGAGCAGAAGCACAGATCAGAGAGGAGCAGGAAGATGACAAATAAAGAATATAGACAAGATCCTGGCATTAGCGTTCGGATCTGTTTGAGATGCGCAAGAGCCCGTTGCATTTTCAGTACCAGATGATTCATCCAAAGGAGGACACACCAGCTCTGTTGTTTGGTAGAGCACTTCACAAGATGATTCTGGAGCCGGGGGACTTTGAAAGTGAATTTGCGGTATGCCCGACCGTGAATAGAAGAACAAAGGCAGGCCAAGAGCAGTATGCAGCATTTATGGCAGAGAATGAGGGCAAGGATATCGTAAGCAGGATGACTATGAGGTTATGTGCGAGATGGCAGAGGTAATCAACAAACACCAACTGGCAAAGAAACTGCTGACAGGAGAGCATGAGCAGAGTTTCTTCTGGACAGATCCAGATACAGGGGAGCGGTGCAAGTGCCGCCCAGACTGCATGACAGAGTACGAAGGGCAGCTGTATCTGGTGGATTATAAGACAACAGACAGCTGTGCCGGAATGGATTTCGAGCGATCTGTCAGAAAGTATGGATATGACTTCCAGGCTGGAATGTACACGGAGGGCGTCTTTGCAAATACATTTCAGCGTTATGGATTCAAGTTTGTGGCGCAGGAAAAGAAGCCACCTTATGCGGTGAGAGTTTACGATTGCAGCGAGGAGTTTATCCAGCAGGGCTATGATAAGTTCCGGGAGTATATCGGAATGCTGCATGAGTGCAAGGTCAGTGGTAACTGGTATGGATATGAAGGTCCGGATCGAATTGAGACGGGACTGTTTGCGTATGGGGAGGAAGTATAATGGCACAGACACATTGGAAGAAGTTAATCAATCCAGATTATATTGGAGCATATGCGTTGGATCCAGGTAAAGATCTGACGGTTCAGATCAGCCAGGTTCGCAGAGAAATGGTAACGGGAGCGGACGGAAAGAAGGAAGAGTGTACGGTTGCGTACCTGAAGGATCAGAAGCCGATGATCTTAAACGTGACCAACTGCAAGACCATTGAAAAGCTATATGGTCCTTACATAGAGGATTGGAATGGCAAGTATATCACGCTTTATGCAGCAAAGGTTCGTGCATTTGGTGATGTTGTTGAGGCGCTTCGGATTCGTCCAAAGGCTCCGTCAATTAAGACATATATCTGTGCAGACTGTAGACAGCCAATTCAGGGTGCAGGAAGCAAAAGCGCAGAGGAGATTGCAGCGCTTGGAAAGCAGCAGTATGGAAGAGCACTGTGCATCGAATGTGCGAGAAAGGCAATGGCGAAGATGAAGGAGGAGTCGGATGATAAACAGAACAATCCTGCAGGGCCGACTGGTAAGTGATCCGGTAATGAAGTATACGCCGAGCAATGTTGCTATGGCACAGGTTTCAGTTGCCTGGTCGGACAAGTATAAGGAATCGGAAAAGCTGTGTTATCTGCCTGCAAGGCATGGGGACACACAGCTGAGTTCTTGAACAAGTGGTTCCATAAGGGACAGGAGACCATTGTAGAAGGTCGTATGATAACGGAGGAGTGGGAAGAAGACGGAAAGAAAAAATCCCGGTTGATCTGTCTGGTGGACTCCGTAAGCTTTTGTGGAAGTAAGTCTGATAACAATACCGGTTATCAGCGTCCAGTTGCGTCACGGCCGCCATCTGGTTTCAAACCGATTCCGGATAATGTAGATGATGAAGGGCTGCCATTTAATTGATCATCGTTGACAGCCGGGAAAAGAAATGGCAGCACATTGAGAAGTACTTCCAACAGCATGGCATTCTGTACCAGATTCAGAAGCTTGACATTGCAGATTACATGTTGGAAGGGCAGGACAAGTTTGTGATCGATCGCAAGCAGAATTTGGATGAGCTTTGCAGCAATCTGTGTACGAAGGACTCAGGACGTTTCTGGCGGGAGGTCAGACGATCACGAGAGCAGAAGGTGAAGATGGTCATCCTCTGTGAGCCTGGTGGAAAGATTAAGTCGATCAAGGACGTGGCTGAATGGAAAAGTACATACAGTCGTGTTACCGGACGGCAGCTGGCAACTGAAATCTATAGAGTGCATATTGCATATGGTGTCGAGTTCTTGTTCTGTGATAAGCGCAGCACAGGGCGTCGTATAGTGGAGCTTTTGGAGGATACTGTATGGATCGAGAAGAGATAAAGCAGAGCAGATCAATGGGAGATGTTGTGGCGCTGTATGGACTGCATCCAAATCGAGCAGGTTTCATTTGCTGCCCATTCCACAAGGAGAAGACAGCATCTCTCAAGATATATAAGGACAGCTTTTACTGTTTTGGCTGTGGAGCATCAGGAGATATCTTTAAGTTTGTTGAGCGTATGGAGGCGTATCCTTTAAGGATGCCTTCCTGCTGTTAGGCGGTGATTATCCGGATAAGAGCAAGGAATCCAATTTTGCGCGCCGGATGAAGCAGTATCACTTTGAGAAGCAGCGTGAGATGCGCCAGAAAGAACAAGCAGCTCTTGATGTGAAAAAACAGGAAAATGGGAAAAAAATAGATCTGTACAGGGATGCACTGAAGATGGCTGAACCGTTGTACAGATGCCTGGTGCGAAGCTACAACAATTATCAGCTGCAGCTTTATGAGCAGTGCTGTCTGTACGGTCTGGAAACGAGGTGGTGATATGGAACCACTTAATAACTATACAGCAAAGACGATTTTGAGCGAAGAGATCTTCATTGAGATCTTCTCACAGGAGGATGAGATCCAGAAAGCAGGATGATCTTGTCAGCGGAGGAGAGAGCTGATGAGTTGAAGGTTGGTCGACAGTTTAAGCAGCTATTAAAAGCGTATAAGAAAGTGGCAGAGGAGAAGCCACGTAAACAGGCAACACAGAGCGTTGAGAATTGGACAAACTTTGGACCGCCATACCCGAAAATGAAGTGTCGATCATGGATTGCAACTCAGGATGGCATCTACCAGCAGACCACAAATCCATTCTCTCCTGATATTCTGGCATGTTACCATCCGATCTTGCCGATCGAGCGCCTGAAGAACATTGAGACCGGTGACGAACAGATTAAGTTGGCTTTTAAGCGATCTGGCCGCTGGGAGGAGGTAATTGTTGCAAAGACTACGATTACCTCTGCCGCAAAGATTGTTTCATTGTCCGCGAAAGGTGTGGCAGTGACATCTGAGAACGCAAAGTATCTGGTTCGGTATTTATCAGATGTGGAAAATATGAACGATGATGAGATTGATGTGCAGTATTCTACGAGCAAGCTGGGCTGGATCAAGGACGGTTTTATGCCGTATAACACGGAGGTCGTGTTCGATGGTGACAATCGCTTCCGGGATCTGTACGAGAGTATCTCAAAGTATGGCAGTAGAGAGCTTTGGATCCGACATATAAAGAAGCTGCGTGCATCAGGAAAGATGGAGATTAAGCTGATGCTGGCAGCATCGTTTGCATCGGTTCTGGTTCCGTTGCTTGGAGGGCTGCCATTCATTGTAGATCTGTGGGGAGAGACGGAAGGTGGCAAGACGGTGACGCTGATGGTGGCGGCATCGGTCTGGCGGATCCGGCCGAGAATAAGTACATCGGAGACTTTAAGAACTGCAGATACTGCGTTAGAGTCCAGAGCGGACATGTTGAATCATCTGCCGCTTGTAATGGATGACACCAGCAAGGTCTCAGATCGCATCAGAGGCAATTTTGAGGGCATGGTGTATGATTTATGCTCTGGTAAGGGTAAAAGCCGCTCAAACCGCGATCTGGGCGTCAACAGGGAGAATCGGTGGCAGAACTGCATCCTGACTAGTGGCGAACGTGCTCTGCAAACCTATGTGAGCAGGGCGGTGCGATAAATCGTATTCTGGAAATTGAGTGCGGAGACTATATCTATCAGGACCCACGTGAGACCGCTGAGACGGTCAAGGGCAATTATGGCTTTGCTGGTGAAGAATTTGTCCAGATCGTGACGGATATGGGCAGAGAGGCGGTACGAACCATTCAGGAGGGTATTCTGAATGAACTGATTGATGATAGCAAGATGCAGAAGCAGGCAACGGCTCTCTCGATTATCCTCACAGCGGACAGAATCGCCACAGAGCGCATTTTTAAGGACAAGCAGTATATTTCCATTACCGATGCGAAGAACGTCTTAGTTGACCGCTCAGAGCTTTCTGACAATGACAGGGCATATCGGTTTATCTGCGATAAGGTGGAGATGAACCCTGCTCGCTTTGATGATGAGACGAATTGTGAGAAGTGGGGTGTGCTGGATGGAGACTATGTGTATTTCTTTACCCAGGCATTTGACGAGCTGTGTGAAGCTGGTGGATTTTCACGCAAGAGTATTATGTCTTGGCTGGAAAAGAAGAAGCTATCTTGCAGGATCAGGGTCGTGTTACCAAGGTGAAACGCATCAATGGGAAGCTGACCAGGTGCATCTGCATACTGATCGAGCAGGGAGAGGAGCCGGCCGATGAGGCGGTTTTGTGCCGATACCACAGAATGAACAGGAAACATTACCGTTTGTGTAACCGGTAACGGTAACAACGAAAACCCTTGATTTTGCTGGAAAAAATGCATGGTGTTACCACGTTACCACTGAAACCAAGGGAAAACCGTGTCTTATATACAGAAAATAAAAAAAAATAATAAGACTCATGTAATTTTAAATTTCAAAAATAAAAAAGCACAAAATCACCGGTAACACTGGTAACATGCTCATAAAATCAAGTAAATATGCGGGTTTGAAGCGTTACCCAACATGTGGTAACGGAGTGGTTACAAAAATTCAAAAACGGTTACAACGGGTGATGTGCATCACATACAGGAGGTAGATTATGCAGGTGAAAGGTGAATTGGACATCAATCGCATGCCAGAGCGTGAAGTAAAGCGTATCCTGGATCGAATCGTATCTGCATATGTGCGGACACAGTTAGATAATGTCAAATGCGCATCAGCAATATGTGCGGTACTTGACTCTGAGGGTTTAGTGATCGATGAGAACTACGAAGAAGTAAGAAAGAAGCATATGGGGTATTGATATGGCAAGTGTGATGAAGAAAGATATCCCTCAGATCAGTGAGTTCATGCAGGAGTTCTGGACGCTAACGAAGAAGTACTGGATTCCAGAAAATACAGATGCATACTGGAACGCATTGATTAGTGATTGCCAGCAGTTATCTAAAAAGTATACGGATTCATTCGTAGAGGATATGTTAATCGCATTTATCAACAATCGTGAGAAGGAAGGTAAGAGAGATGAAAAACAAAAATATGTGTACACTGAAGGAATTAAACCTGCAGGCAGCAATGCTGAAGGGCAAAGGCGATCTGGAAGGTGTGATCCGCCTGGCAGAAGCGAACGGACTTACAGTGCGAACAGCAGAGCGCTACCTGATGGGCGAAGAACCTAGCTACAACTCTGAAAAGAGTTGGCGATCGGTAGATTACTTTCTTGAGAGCGTTGATCTGGATTTGCGTCAGTCGGTGGTCTTAACAGGAATATTAATCGTGGTCAATAAGGCAGTGAGAGAAGATCCTAAGTTACAGGAGCAGTTATCAGCAATAAGAGATCGTTACTTGGATGTGTTGGACATCTGCTCAGACTACAAAGCAAGGCACAGAATGAACTGCCAGATGAGATTGCAGCAGTGTGTGGCTTGACTGCGATTCAGGATATTCCAGAATGGGCAGCAAGGGAAGCGATCAAGGAATATTATCTTGAAAAGATATCAACCAATCTGGCTATTGCAAATACATACGTTGATTTTCAGGACCTTCAGAAAGGAGAATCACATGAACAAACGTCAGAGTAAGAAGCTATATCAGCAGCGACACGGTTACAATCCGGGCGAAGAAGATCGGATCCAGCTGCAGATCAGCGATACAATCAAGTACACAGAGTGTAGATTGGTAGAAGCAGAGAAGGAACGAGTAAACCGTACATATTCGGGATTCCTTGAAAGTATTAAGCAGCGGCCAAGAAGTAAGGCACGTTGGTGGAGGAGAACAAGATGAGTAGATTAACAGAAACTGATAGTCAAGGTAATTGGGCTTTAAGCGGTGTTGCATGGAAATCACTGTATGCAGGGCAGATTATTACGGATGAAATGTGGGAAAAGATCTACGACGCATTGTGGAAGCTTATGGAGTACGAGAATACTGGATTCAGTCCGGATCAGATCAGTGACATGTGTGACCTGTATGACGAGAAGTGTGAGGAACTGGAGAAGGCCAAGATGCACTGGATACCAGTGAGTGATCAGATCCCTGATGTGGAAGATCTGCATGACATAAGCATTGATCATTGCACAGGATATCTGGTACAGACAAGAAGCGGTGGTATGATGATCGCTCATTACATCAGGGTGTTTGGAGATGTATATTTTGAGTGTCGTACATTACCGATTCGTGATGTTGTGGCATGGATGCCTCTGCCAGAGCCGTATCGAAGAAACGGAGGTAAGCGATTATGAGACTAATTGATGCAGATTTTATCATTTCTATACTTGATGAGCTGAACAGGAGTATCCTGAGCATAAGCCAATATACGAGATGTTTAGAGATGTGATTAATGCTGTGCCAACTGCGGCGGAGATTGTTAGCCCAGAAGACACCGAAGAGTAGCTTGTAGTAGGGTGAGAGGAGGTGATACCGATGGAAACAGAAGGCATGACACGGGAGCGCCTGAAAGCGTACCGGAGCAATCGGGACGAGATCAAGGAGCTGAAGTACAAGCTTGATCATCTGGGTGAGGGTGACAGCCTGATCGGAAATGATGTGATCTTCGATTACCGGAAAGGGTATCCAATGCCACAGGCAGTTGTTGGATACGAATTACGAGCTTGGAGCAAAGCGGCGTAAACGGTA
>ENA-OQAZ01001439-OQAZ01001439.1-human-gut-metagenome-genome-assembly--contig:-NODE-1439-length-11350-cov-7.990110_pt1 | contig 11350 bp, 13 predicted proteins | sample MGYA00242737_ERZ504531 | MGnify/ENA primary metagenome ERZ504531 (study PRJEB26092, sample SAMD00036244) | human gut metagenome | host: Homo sapiens | study: EMG produced TPA metagenomics assembly of...
CATTAGGCAAAGCCCTAATCCCCTCGGGAGAGCCCACAACTACGAAAGCGGAGCGTGTAGTTATAGTGGGCTATAACCGGAAGCCGTTCTTCTTCTCCGGTGATTGGCTGCGCACCCCTTTGGCGGACTGGAGCTGCCTTTTTCTTTCAATCTGTTTCTGTAAGTATTCGTTCAAGTCCTTGCATCCGCTGTAAATCTGCGAAGCGTCCCGGATGTACCGGTCTCTGCCGTATTCCATGCGGATTTGCCGGAGTGCTTCCATTCCTGCATGGTCGTTGTCGAAAAAGCAGTGGATGCGTTCGTAATTGCCCAACGGATAGAGAGCCTTGTTTATATTCGATACGGAGTTCAATACAATGTAGTCCTGCCCGTCCAATTCCGGATAATTCGGGCAGCTTTCCTGTCTCAATGTCAGAAAGGAAAGGTAGTCCATGAAACCCTCGAACACATAGCAGGCAGTCCTTGCTTTTCCCGCCTGTCTGATGTGGGAGATTTCCTTGGGGGCGATGCAGCCCTTGAAATAGGGGTTACGAACCTCAAACCCACCCGAACCGTTAGGGAATGCGATGGCAAAGTAACGCTTGCCGTTGTGGGTGTAACGGGCTTCACTACATTCTCTTTTTGCCAGTTCCAGATTTATTCCTCTACCTTGTAAATAGGAAAGCAGGGCAGGAGACGATAGCGGTACTATCTCCAGCTGCTGGAAGCTCGGACCGAAAGAGTCTTGCTTGCCAAAAGAGAAAGATACCGGGTGTACATGCGGTGTTTGTTCCGCAATCCGCTCCAGCAGGTAAGGTACATGGTCGGTAGCATACAGGTGTGCAGCCAGTTCAATGATACCGCCCCCTTTCCCTAAACCGAAGTCGTACCACTGGTTGCGTTCGGTGTTCACTTTGAAGGAAGCCTCTGTTTCTTCCCTCAAGGGAGATTTGTACCAGAGGTTGATACCTGCTGTTTGACGGGTGAATAACCCAGGCTGTGCAGGTAGTCAGCCAGATTGATTTGTTTTGCAGTCTCGATGTTCATAAGGAAATCGTTTTTAGTGAGTACTTTGATTATTTCTTTTTTTGCCCGCAACTCTTAAAACTATGCGGTCTGTACAATCACTTCACTAAACTCCTAATATATAGCCCCCCGGAATAAAGTGAAGCGATTAGTCTGTTTCTGAAATCACTTCACTAAATTGTCGTATATATAGGATACGGGAATAAAGTGAAGTGATTTTCGATGTAGCCGGTTAATAGTGGTAATCGGGCTTGAAGGAATACTTCCTGCCGTTTTCCTGTACTATCATCCGTTTGTTGCGCAGCATGGTGATAAGTGCCACTGCATTCTGGTGATTCAGCTAACCCCCTCTGCCAGATAAGTCTTGATTAAGGTGTCTTCCAGCTCCTTGTAGCCGTATTCCTCTTTCAGTGCAAAAGCGGCTTCCAGTGCGGCACGGTGCTGCGGTTCTGAAATATCCTTGTAAGGGTCAAACTTTTCCACCGAGGGTCTTCCCGGCTTCCTTACTTCCGGCTTGTAACCTTCCGCAAGTTCGGGCAGGGCTCGGTCGTTGATGCGGAATGCAAAAGGCTCGAAATCCATCGCCCGGATGTGCATGGCGGAAACATGGCTGATGTCGCTGTTCCCCTTGTCCTTTTCCACCAGCAGGACTGTTTCTGCCTTGTTGTTCAGTTCCGTACCGATGTGCCTCTTGCGTTCTCATCCCCCTTGTTCTGATGCAGTATCGTATGGATATGAATCTGCCTGTCGTCCGTCCACTGCATCAGCTTGGATATGATGCGGTGGATTCACCGGGGCTGTTGATGTCGTACACCATATCCCGGATGCCGTCTATGATGACCAGCCCAATATCCGGTGAGTGTAGATAGCCTGTTCTACAATGCTGATGCGCTGTTCCGGGGTGTATTTTCTCAAAGCGAGAAACTCCAGATAACCGCTGTCCCTGTCGTCGGGCAATCCTGCCATCCGCAGAATCCGCTTCATCACTTTCAGGCAGTGGTAGGGGCTTTGCTCCGTATCTATATAAAGCACTTTCCGCTTTTCCTCGGGCAGTTCAGCCGCATATCGTAACACGGTACTGTTCTTCAATGCAGCGGCTACGATAGCCGATACATTGAAGGTTTTCTTGCTCTTGGCTTTGCCGATGGATGCGCTGAAATTGCCCAGCGTCCCGATGACAGAGCCGTGTACTTTCAGAATTTCGGGGGCTTTTTCGTAGCATCTTGACAGACTTAGCCGGGATTCCTGCCAGAGGATAACGGCTTGTTCGGGTGATATTTCTTTTATATAGTCCATAATCACCTCCTTTATCTGCGTCCTCCGGTTTTCTTTCCAGCCAGTTCCAGTGCCAGTTCCGCATCCACAATAATCTTGCGTCCAATCTGGGTAATGGCTTTGTCTATCTTTCCGCTTTTCTTGATGCGGTTGGCTGTGGGCAGGCTGCATCCGAAAAGCTTGGCTATGCCGAGTATGCCGTACACGTACTTTCTTTCCGTGTCGGTGGTTGGCTGCGGTTGCGCCTCTGCCTGTACCGAAGCGTGTCTGCTTAAAAAAAGGAACTCTTCGCCTGTCATCTGCCAGACGGGTTTCACTAACAGTTCTTTGAGATTGTTCATCGTCCGTATGATTACTTGTTTGACAATAGCCCTGCGCACAGGCTGTTTTTTTCTGTTCTCGAACGATGCAAAATTAGGTAGGGTTTTGAGTGGTAAGTATGTGGATGATATAAACGGATTGTTTTGTTATATCGCTGAATATCAAGAAATAAAAATACCACTCAAAAATTATTTTGAGTGGTATAAGTGGTCATGTCGTAAAATATATTGGAATATCACGGGTTATCGGAATATTCCGTCCATTTCCTTGGCGAACTTTTGGTTGGGAATACTGGGTAAATCGGAGACGGGTTCCCTGTACTTGGACTTGTAATAGTCTTCATCAATATCCAGGTGTTTCAGGATGGCTTCCTTCCATTTGTCCTTATCCTGCTCTGGCAACTGCTCCTTCATCAGGGAAATCAGATAGCATACCCGTATCTTTTCCCTTGGCTTTATTTTCAGTACGCACTGGCAGGGATGCAGATTCATGCAGGCATAGAAATCCGGTGCGGTAATGTCTTCAAACTGTTCCCCTACACAAATTTCATGAATGAGGGAAATCAGTTTCATGCTGAAATATTCAGGCAATCCGGCAGTCGTAGCTGTAGCCGATGCGGTTGCCGTTTCTGTTTCTGGCTGGCTGTCTGTACGGCTCTGCCTGTCTGCTTCGTTCGGTTGGTTTTCTTCGTCCGGTACATATTTGGTCAGGATGCCCATGAAGTGTAAGCTAAGCAGGTAGATGTCGTCGCAACGGTTTTTCATGTATTGCCGGGCTTCTTTCCAGAGAAGGGTTTGCTGCTCATAAAGATGGTCCAGCTGGGCTTTCTCCCTTTCATATTCAGCCTTGCAACGCTCATATTCTCTTTCCGCCAGCTTTTCTTCTTCGGGTGTATGCTCTCGGTAGCCAATGGTATCATAGCGGTTGTTGGCTTCGTTCATCGGTTTGCGTAGCCTGTTTACCACTTCCATCTCTTCCTTGATGGCTTCCTTGTAGCTGTCTGCGTATTGGTTGCATACACGCATAATCACTTCATCATGGGGAAGGCTGTAAGCTTCATAAAGCCGTGTGTATTCTCTGACTTCCTTTTTCAGACTTTTCAGCAGCAGGGTACATGGTTCTGGCGGTGTATGCAGCACCAGTTCAAGGATAGCTTGTTCAAAAGCCTTTATATCGCTCCATTCCGAGTAGAAATCAACGATGAATTTCTGCTTTTCAAAAGAGAAAGTATGGCTTACAATCCAGTCTTTGCTGATTCTGTTCAGCTCTCCGTATTGGGGTATGAGGGTTGTTATCGTATTCATGTTTATAGGAGATTAAATTTGTTCATTGCCTGAATTTTGATGTCGTCTGCTATGTCAATGTAAGGTTTCATGGCTTTGTAGTCGCTATGCCCTGTCCATTTCATGACCACTTGCACCGGAATGCCCAGAGCCAAAGCATTACAAATAAATGTGCGTCTGCCAGTATGGGTGCTCAACAAGGCATATTTAGGTGTGACTTCGTCTATTCGTTCATTTCCCTTGTAGTAGGTTTCCCGTATAGGTTCGTCTATTTCTGCCAGTTCTCCTAACTCTTTCAAATACTCGTTCATCTTCTGATTACTTACCACTGGCAATGCTTTATTGTTTTGGAAAGGAATATCTTTATATTTTTCAAGAATAGCTTTGCTGTGGTCATTCAGCTCAATAATAAGGCTGTCAGCCGTTTTGATGGTGGTAATTTCTATGTGTTCCTCTTTCACGTCGCTGCGTTTCAAGTTATACACATCAGAATGCCGAAGACCTGTGAAGCAACAAAATAATAAAACATCCCTTACTCTTTCAAGGTATTGTTTGGCAGCAGGTATCTGGCAGGCTCTGATTTTGTCCAATTCATTCCGGGTAAGGAATATTACTTTTTTCGGTGCACTTTTCATTTTGGGCATGAATTTGTCATAAGCGGTGTTTTGATGATACCCTTTTCGGTTAGTCCAACGTAAAAACCATTTCAAGAACTTGATTTGCTTGGCTATGGAAGTGTTGCGCATATCTTTATCACTGCGTAAGTAATCTATATACTCATTGAAGTGTCTTTCCGTCCAGCTCTCAAATGTCGTGTTCGGATCAAAAGTTGCGATGTGCTTTTTTACTGTTGCAAACTTCTTTAGAGTAGAGGATGACCAGTCATTTTGTTTGCTGCATTCGGCAACAAACTCATCAAAGATTTTCATGAAGTCTAATTTCACTTCCTCTTTCTCATGATGGCTCTCTTCCTTTTCTCCTTTCATTTTTAGATTGAAAGCCTCTTTGATTTGTGCAGGGGTGGGCATTATGTCTTGTACTTCGAACTCCTTGAACACATTCTGTATCTCGGTGTATTGACGCAGTAGTTCGGTGTTGATTTCTGATGCGCTTTGTTTCAGCTTATTGGTACAGCCGTTTCTTACCCGTTGCTTGTCTGCATCCCATTTCTCCATATCAATCCGATAGCCTGTTGTAAACTCAATCCGTTGGCTTGCAAAAACGACACGCATACGGATGGGTACATTTTGAGTGATAGGAATGCCATCTTTTTTACGGTTTTCCAGTGCGAAGATGATATTTCTCTTGATGTTCATAAACTGGGTGTATTTGAAAAGTTACACCCAAAAGTACACCCAATAATTGAGATATGCAATGATATTAAGAGATATTTAGATAGATGATAGCTAAATATAACTATTTAATAATCTGATGTTTGATAGATTATGATATTTTATAAAAAGGTTCGAGAGACTCCCTCCAGCTCCACGATGATTATTAAACCGCTGAACATCGGCGGTTTTTTGTTTTTTTAAGCTCTTATTCTTTCCCCATTTTATCAGTCAGTTCCATCAGAAAAGCTATATAAAAATCTGCAGCTCTATTTGGATAGAGCTGTTCTATATTATTGTCCGATGCAATAGAAGTTGTACAGGAAATGTCTTTACGATGATATCACAACACGTTCGTGTTAAGACCTCGACACGTACGTGTCGACCTCTCCGCACGAACGTGTCATGACCTCGTCACGTACGTGTCGAGGTAAATCTGGTTTTGTCTTCGGGAAATAACGGACGGATATTTCATGAAAAAGTTCAGGATTTCTTTACAAACAAAAGAGGCCGGTATCTCAGCGGAGAAACCGGCCCTGAATTTGAGTAAGATTTTTTATCGGATTGATTATAAAGAAAATGCGACAGCAGCAAGTTTTTAATCGGTAATGGTGTCATCGAAGTTTTCTATTCGGGTGACTTTCTTGATGTGGTCTAATTTCTTAAGATTCTCGCAGATGGTATTTACATCATCTACATCGTGTACAAACAATTGAATTCGGCCTTCAAAAATGCATCATTGGACTCGATATTCAATTTGTGAATATTTACGTTCAACTGTTGGGATATAATTCCTGTTACTTGGTTAAGCACTCCAATTCCATCGATTCCTTTCATGTATACATTTACCGGGAAGTTAAGTGCTTTACCTGTTTCCCATTGTACGGCCAATAATCTGTTGCCAAAGCTGGTTTTCAGTTGCGTAGCTATCGGGCATTGGCGCTTATGGATAATAATTCGATTGTTGTCGTCAATATATCCTAAGACATCATCTCCGGGAATTGGTTTACAGCAGTCTGCAATGATGTAGTGCTTCTGAATTTCTTCAGGCGTAAGCTTGACAATTTTCTTCTTGTCGATGTTCAAAGCTGGTTTTTCTTTGGAAGATGCATTATCCTGAGATTTGGGTTTGCTTCCTCCTCCAAATGCAAATGCAATGTATTTTTTCCAGTTTGTGGGAGTGGATTTTTCTTTTAACTCATTCTTTTCCAAATCTCCTAAGGTGAAAACTTTTTGCCCGATTTGGTACATCAAGTCTTCAGGAGTTTTTAATTTATGAAGGGTACAAAGCTTCTGGATGTTCGTTTCGGTAGCTTCAATGCCTTCTTTCTTAAGGAATTCATGCAGCATGTCTTCTCCGGCCTGCTGGACTTCCTTTCGTTCTCTTTTGAGGATGGATAATATTTTAGCTTTGGCTTTTGCTGTCGTGGCAAAATTAATCCATGAAGGTTGTACTTTCTGTGATTTTGAAGTCAGAATTTCTACCTGATCTCCACTTTGCAGTTTATGGCTCAGTGGTACCAGTTTATGGTTTACTTTAGCTCCAATACAATGGCTTCCTAAGAATGTATGAATGGAGAAAGCAAAATCAAGTGCGGTTGCATTCTGAGGCATCGTTTTAATTTCACCCTTAGGAGTAAATACAAATATCTCAGATGCGAAAAGATTAAGCTTGATTGTATCCAGAAAGTCAAGGGCATCGGGCTGCGGATCATCCAAAATTTCTTTGATGGTTTTCAGCCATTTGCTAAGCTCTCCTTCGTCTTCACTTCCTCCTCCTTCTTTGTATTTCCAGTGTGCAGCAAAACCTTGTTCTGCTACATCATTCATTCGCTCACTTCTGATCTGAACTTCAATCCACTGTCCTTTGTTGCTCATCAATGTCACATGAAGAGCTTGATATCCATTGGCTTTTGGATGGCTGACCCAATCGCGCAAACGGTCAGGATGAGGCTTATATATCCGGGAAATAGCTACATAAATGTTGAAGCAGTCATTCAGTTCTTCCTCTTCATTCTTAGGAGTGAAAATGATGCGTACGGCAAGTATGTCATAGATTTCTTCAAACGTGATATGTTTGTTTTGCATCTTGTTCCAAATGGAGTAGGGAGACTTGATACGTGCCAGGATACGATAAGGAAGCCCCATTTTATCTAATTGTTCGCGAATGGGGGCTGTAAATTCTTCAAATAGGTTGGTTCTTTCAGTTTGAGTAGCCTTTAGCTTTTCTTCGATTTGCTGGTAAGCTTCTGGGTGTTCGTATTTAAAACTTAAATCTTCCAATTCTGTCTTGATACGATTCAGACCCAGTCGGTTGGCGAGAGGAGCGTAGATATAGAGTGTTTCCCCGGCAATTTTATATTGTTTGCTTGGAAGCATGGAGCCTAAGGTACGCATATTATGCAACCGGTCGGCAATTTTTATAAGAATGACACGGATATCATCATTCATTGTGAGAAGCAGCTTCTTAAAGTTCTCAGCTTGTGCAGAAGCTCTGTCTCCGAAGATTCCTCCTGAGATTTTGGTTAATCCATCTACAATTTGAGCAATCTTAGGTCCAAACAAGTTTTCGATATCCTCTACGGTATAGTCAGTATCTTCTACTACGTCGTGGAGTAGAGCAGAACAAATAGAGGTAGATCCTAAGCCGATTTCTACGCAGGCAATGCGTGCTACAGCGATAGGATGTAGAATATAAGGCTCGCCCGAACGTCGGCGCACTCCTTTGTGTGCCTGTCGGGCGAAATTAAATGCTTTTGTAATTATCTCGATTTTTTTCCGATGTTTACTTTTCAGGTATTGGTCCAATAGCTCCTGAAATGCTTCATCAATCATTTTTTCATCTGTCTGTTCCTGCGTAAGTTTCTCCTCGGTCATAATTCTCTCCCTTTTCTTTGAATCAATAATGCAAAAATAGAGAAAAATACGAATCAAACAAGCAAATGAGGGGTTTTCTTACCGGATGCGTAGAGATTTGCCAGCCCGGATGTTACTTCCTTTGATTCCGTTCAGTCTTCGTAATTGGCTTACGCTAACTCCGTACTTAGCGGCAATGCTCCTAATGTCTCTCCGTTACGGATGCGGTGGTATACAGCTTTTCCGCTATTTTTCCCTTTAGCAGTGGTATTGCTGACAGTTACGGTGCTGCGACGGGTTTGAAAAACTTCTGGTTTATAATTATAGATACTATCCTCGTGGTCAATGAAGTAACTCATTATTTGAGTAGGCAATCGTAGTGCGTATGGCTTTTCGTTTCCAGGGATAATATCTTTTTTAAATTCTGGATTAAGTGCGCGAAGCTGGTCTATGTCTACCTTGCATACTTCTGCCACCTGATTTAGGTTCAGTGAACGGTTGATGTGAACAGTATCGGTACTTTCTGGCATGTTCATTTCCATAGGCTGATATAGTGTTCACAGTAATAAGTCATAATGTAATTAGCAGCTACGAAAGCAGGTACGTAACCTCGGGTTTCTTTCGGTAAGAAGTTGTAGATTTTCCAGAAATCCTTTTCGCCTCCAGCCCGGCGGATAGCTTGTTGATAGTACCAGGTCCACAGTTATAGGCTGCTAGAACAAGATTCCAGTCCTGATATATATCATATAAATCTTTCAGGTAACGTGCTGCAGCGCGAGTAGATTTGACCGGATCTCTGCGTTCGTCCACAAGTGAGTTGACCTTAAGCCCATATACTTGTCCCGTGCGAAGCATGAACTGCCATAACCCTACTGCGCCCTGTGACGAGGTGGCTGTCGGGTTTAATGCCGATTCAATGACGGGAAGGTATTTTAATTCTAACGGAAGATCGTATAAATCCAGTGCCTCTTCAAAAATAGGCATGTATAGATTATTGGCGCTCAGCATAAATGATACCTTTTGACGGAGACGGGTAGAGTACATGTCTATAAACTTCCGTATGATGTCATTATAAGGCATTTCTATAATAGCCGGAATACGCTGCAAGCGGTCCATGTAAATAGAATCGCTGACTTCCGGATTTTGGGTAGTCATCGTACAGTTTTCTGCAGGATTGATGTAATGCTTGGAAATCCAGTCCAAGTACAGACTATCTGTAGTGGTAATCATTCCTTCCGGTAAATCTATTACATCTTCCTGTCCATTGGTTTGTATGGTAATCGTTTTTTCTGTCTGTTGGGCAAAAAGAGAAGAAGCGTTACAGATTGCAGCAGTAAGTAAACTAAAAATTATTCTTTTCATCTTTTAAAATTTAATACAGCATTGCAAACCAACTCCTTGCGGACGGTTGCGGAATGCATCGTTGAACACGGTAGGTTCCCATTTCATGCTGAGGTCTTTGCTGATATCAAAATCAGACAGCTCAGCATCTACATAGGCATCAATCACTGATAGCAGATATACACCAATGAATGCAAATATACTTAAATCGCGTTGACGTCGATAAAGGTCTTTTCGTTTTCGGAAGATTTCCTGCCAATACTCCAAACGGTCATTGACATTTGTTCCGGGAGGAAGGAAATCCATATAACTGTTGTTATTGGGATTATTGCTCATAATGTCTTGATAGGCTTGAGAATAGTCCTTATACATCTGCCCGTTCCAAGTCAAGGCGTATGCACATCCTACGAAACCTCCATAAATGATAGGTAGTTTCCAGTACTTCCGGTTGTAAATCTGTCCGGCTCCAGGGACAACGAGTCCTAACCATACTGTACGGTTAGAATTGGGTATCCAGCGTTTTTTCTCCTGAGTGGGAGGCAGAGTATTTTGAATGGAGTCGTTTTGTCTTGCCAAGGCTGCAGTATCTATGGGGGCTTCCAGTGCCTCTAATGCGAGTTTTCGCTGCAGGTTGGTCGTATCAGCCAAAGCCAGACTGTCTGCCCGATTCTGTGAGCGGATAGAATCAGTTGTCAGTATACCCTCCCTGCGTTTTTGGGCTCGCTGTGCATTTACTTCCATATTCCCCCAGGGGATACAGAATAGCAGGATAAGCGACAGAATATATGTAAAAGTATGTGCTCTCAAATTATTTTTGTTTATTCCGTTTTTTTCAAAGAATCCAGAATCTCCATAATTCTTTCCAGATCTGCATCGCTGTTGAAAGGAATGCTGATCTTTCCTTTTCCTTTATTGGTACAGGAAAGTTGTACTTTCGTTCCAAAGAAATTGCACAGATGATTTTGAAGCATAGAGTATTCTTCAGATAATTGTGTGCCTTTGGCAGAGATTGTTTTTCCTCCGCTTTTTATGCTTTCACCGTTAGCCAGTGCTTTTACAATTTCTTCCACTTTACGCACGGAGTACCCTTGAGCGACTGTCTCATTAAAGATACGTATCTGATTTTTAGGATCTTCCAGAGTTAATAACGCACGTGCATGTCCCATATCTATTTCCTTGTTCTTCAAGGCTACTTGGATGGGGGCTGGCAATTTTAGCAGACGTAAATAGTTTGCTATGGTTGTTCTTTTTTTGCCAATGCGTTCGCTCAGGCGTTCTTGTGTCAGTTCATATTGTTCAATTAAATGCTGGTAGGCCAGTGCGATTTCCAGAGAATTCAGGTCTTCGCGTTGAATGTTTTCAATCAAGGCCATTTCCATCACATTCTCGTCGTCTGCAGTACGAATGTATGCTGGAATTGTTTTTAGACCAGCAAGTATGGATGCCCTATATCGTCTTTCACCTGCAATAATTTGATAAGAATCTTCGTTTAGTTTACGTAAGGTGATAGGCTGGATGATACCTATTTCTGCAATGGAATCAGCCAGTTCTTGTAAGGCGATAGGATCAAATTCACGACGAGGCTGGTTGGGGTTTACAGATATTTTGTCCAGTTCTATTTCGTTGATGGATGATGATCCGGAAGTTTTTACTTCTTCGTTGGATATCAGAGCATCAAGTCCTCGTCCTAATGCAAATTTTTTTTGTACTGCCATATACTTATTTGCTATTTCTTGTTATAATTTCATTGGCTAAAGCCAAATGGTTTTTAGCTCCGGTTGATTCTGCATCATAAAGAATAGCAGGAATACCGTGCTGGGTGCTTCACTTAGTTTGACATTACGCTGAATAATGGTCTTGAAAACAGTTCCTGGAAGTGTCTTTTCACTTCGTCGTATATCTGGTTGGCCAGACGCAAGCGCGAGTCGAACATTGTCA
>ENA-OQAZ01001440-OQAZ01001440.1-human-gut-metagenome-genome-assembly--contig:-NODE-1440-length-11341-cov-2.435527_pt1 | contig 11341 bp, 16 predicted proteins | sample MGYA00242737_ERZ504531 | MGnify/ENA primary metagenome ERZ504531 (study PRJEB26092, sample SAMD00036244) | human gut metagenome | host: Homo sapiens | study: EMG produced TPA metagenomics assembly of...
ATAACTATTTAGAACCAAGTTTAATCCTTACGAATTTTCCAACTCATCTCTAAACAATATATTATAAATTGTGTCTTCATCATTTTCTGATAATACTTTTAAATCTATCTGTACTTCTTTATTTTCATCTGTAATATCTGTATAAGATACATCTGTAATACTTGGCATTTATATCACTCACTTTCATTTCCATACGGATTTTTATTAAATTCTGCTAAGTCATCATCCAATTTGCTGTAATTATCTCTAATATCTTTTACAGCACTATTGTTAATCATTTCAAGAACATCATCTACACTGCCTATTTTTTCAAGAATGTGATCCGTTTCATATTTATATGCATCTGCACCAACACCTTTCCAGCCACTCAACAACTCTTTGTTTATACGTTGAAACTCTTTTTTAATAGCTTTGAATTCTGCACATGCCTTTTTGCTCTCTTCTTGAAACTTAGCTATTTTACTTGTATCAGCTGATTTAAATTCTGCATTACTCATAACTTCTATCCTCCCAGTTATTTTTTATAAATTTCATCTTTTTAAGATTGTCTGCTTCAACATCAAAGTAATATCCATCACCAAGCTCACATTTAGCATAATCTTCTTTTAAAGATTTGATATCCATATCTCCAAATACGGTCTTGCTTCCCCGTTCACTTGCAAATTCAGCAATATTATCAAGTACAAATATTGACTTCAATGAACTGTTAAAAACAGAATTAACTTCTATGTCCGTTATTTTTTTAACATCCGTAAAAATAAAAATATAATTTCTATCTTCTGCAACATCTAATAACTCAGGAAGAATATAATGTATAAAATCCGCATTAATCTTTGAATTAATATAAATAGATTTGCTCTGTATTACAAATACTGTTGGTTCCGTTTCAGAATTACTTTTACTTTTCGGAAATTGATCCTCATTTATTCTTCCAAAAATATTGTCTAAAATATCAATGTAATTAACAGATAAATCTATATATTCTTCATGTAACATCAAATAAAACTGTTGAATAGGCGAAAGTTTCTTTTTTACAAACCCCGGTTCCCCATATTCTCCGGCTTCATATCTTAGTTCAACCTCCTTAAACTGATTTATTAACTCACACTTATAACCTTTTGCTTCGTAATAATTATAAAATGAATCTAGCTGTTTTCTTCCATCATCAAAGAAAACATACTTTGCACATGGTAGTTTTTCACTAATTCCATCTAATAATGTACTTAAAAGATTTGTTTTTCCAAATTCTTTTTTTCCATAAATAGCTATAACACGCGAATTATCCAAATCTACAGAAACCGGTTCGCATTTTACATAGTCTAATCCTACTTCCACACAGTTAGGTGGAGTCTTCATATGTAATTCCTTTAACTGTTCATAATCCTCTCTTTTAAGTTCTTGTGGAAATGTCTTATATCGTGTTGCAACATGTCTCAAATATTTCTCATCATATTCATTAATTTCACTATCCTTTTTGTCAATTTTTTCATATTTTTTATTTAAATTCAAAACAAATGCTGTATCCTCTTCCTCAATATTCTCAGCAAAAAAACATTGAACTTCATATGGATTATTCATTTGAAACGTTCCCGTTACTCCTTCCGGTTGTACTGTTACATTAGCATATCCTCTTCCGGGAATATTTCCTGCTGCCTCGACTTTTGTATTAAATATATCTACATATTTATCAACAGGAAGATTTAATGCAATCTTCGTTTAAATGATAATAAATAACCTGATATTCCTTTAGTATCAGTAGCTGTAAACACAACACTTATTCCCTTAGACGATCCTTCTCTGCATATTCTTCCAAATTTTTCCTGATACGAAAAATATCTGTCTTCATCAATAAAAGCATTTAAATTATCGATAATAAACGTTGTATGAATTGGCTTTTTATTTTCTTCTGCATTTCTATATATTTTTCCATCCAATTGTTTTGTGTTATCATTTAAAATTGATTCCATTATCTTAAACGTTCTTTTAACATATTCCTCATTCGAATTATCAAAATATGCCGAAACTAATGGTGCTCTTTCATATGCCGAAAGTGCTCCACCAAAATCCAAAATGAATATTTGTTCATTTTTTTCATTTCTAATTTTATGCAAGATATTAATCAGCAATCTGACAAAATTTGTTTTTCCATTCATTGAAGACCCAAATACAGCTATATTTGAATCTAATAAATCAACCTTAAAAGGAGGTTGCATCTGTATAATTGGAATGTCATATTGCCCCAAAGTACAAACAATACTATCTGTCATTATTAGTCATACCTCCATTCTGTTTCATCCGGTATTACAGATTTTAGTGGATCTCTGAAAATTTTAACCGGTTTTTCAAATTCATTTTCAATGTCCTTAATAACATCTGTAATGTATTTTAACTGAGTATCATATTCACTTACATTTTTGTTCTTCTTCTCAATAATAATATTGTCTTTTGAAGAATTATAATATTTTGTATCAAACACACCTGTTGAAGGTACATATGTTGCATTTACCGGAGGCTCGATATTCATATTCTTATTTGCACCGGTATATGCTGATTGAAAATATTCGTATCTGCTTCCTGTCCCAACCAACAAGTAAGCTCTACCATTTCCCGGCATTGTTGCAGCTGCCGCATCAGGTGTTCCAAGCATTTCCTTTGATGCTTGCTTTGTTGCAACTTTCAAACATATTTTTGATTTTGAATTCACTCTAATATCATCTGTTATCGCTCCTTCAATATTTTGAGAAATCAAAATGATATGTAAGCCTAATGTTCTACCTACACGGGCGATTGTAGTTATCTCTGCAATAAAATCTACATCATCTGATTCGCTTGAGAATCGCTTTAATTCCGTAAATTCATCTACTACAAGTACCAAATGAGATAATGGCTTTATTTTGGAAATATCTCCTTTAAGTGCCTCCGTCTGCATTTTATTGTTCTTTATTTTATTTATCAGTACATCTTTTTTCTTCAGCCTTTGAACTATCGCCCTCAATTTCTTTAATTCTCTTAATTATCCTTGCTGCTCTAATATAAGCATCACAATTATCTACACCTAATTCAGATAAGATGTAGCATTCTCTTCTTTATTTCGGCATTTAAAGACTCTAAAAATCGCTTTAACATGTAAACAGCAGAAATTCCTTCGCTTTCACCTGTAGTATTTGTAACTGCTCCTACGCAATGAGGCAAATCTCCCAAACGATCAGAAAATCCTCCACCTTTCATATCCACAAGCATAATGTTTAAATCCATAGGCGAATACTTCATACATAATCCTATCAGATAAGTTATGATTGTTTCTGATTTTCCTGATCCGGTTGTTCCAGCTTCAAGCATATGTGGTCCATCAGCTTTTTCGTGTAAATCAAGATAAATTATTCCATGTTCATTTTTTCCTAGCGGAATTTTTAAATCTCTTGTGACATCATTCTTATTTACATCATTCCAATTATTTCTAATATTTTCAACAATTCTACCATCATCTACCATTTTAGATGTATAGCCATACAACTCGAATAAAGTTACCATTGACGGAACTTTTCCGTTCTCAGCAATTCTTGTATAATATATTGAACTCAACTGCCTATACGCTTTTTCAAATGCATTCTTATAGCTGTCAGCCTTCTCAAAGATAAATCTATTTTGAAAATGTTTATATTCAATCAGACTATCTGTATTTGCTGCACCATCAGCTTTAGAACTATCTTCACTTAAAGCTTTCAACTGTTCACGACTTAATACATTATATCTCATACTTAGTTTTCTATTATCTTTAATGTTTTTATCTAAATCAACAATGCTTCCGCAATATTTAGGAAGCATATCTTTATGCTTTTGGATAAAAATAAATGTTAACCCTAATTTATTAACATACTCTTCTCCCTCTTTTGGAGCTTCCGGCAAATATTTTGAAAAAGCCGTTTCTTTTATATCGTAATCATAAAATACTATGCACACGATTTGCTTCTGTTTAACTTCTTCTTTCTTACCGTCTTCTCCTTCCGATTCTCCGGATTCCTTGCTACGTTCATTCATTATACCTGACAGTCTTCCAAAAACTTCTCCAGAACTTTCTTTATCAAAGACAAACTGAGACAAGTTCTCAAACAATTCATTTGTGTGAGGTAAATATTTGTAGTTCTTTGTTATCTCATTTTGCAAATTAGCATTATTCTCTTTGTTGAAGAAAAATACCAACTGCAAATCTTCCGGAGAATGATAATATGCTAATTCATATACTAAATGACGCACAAAATCTTGCGACATTTTTTTATCATCTGATATAACACCTAGTGCTCCACATTTTTTTAAATCAATTAATAATGGTGGCATAACAGGTTGTCCATTTTTTTCTTTCTTATCACTTCTAAGATAATTGAATCCTAATACTTCATCACCGTCTAATCCTTTATTTGCAAAATTATATGCCAAATCAGTCAATAAAAATCTATTTTTATTATCTTGACTTATTTGGTCTGAAGTTCGTTTTTCTTTTTTCTTATTTTGTTGTGGCAGAAAAATATCTATTCCTAAATTTCCATCGGATTTTCTCTTTGTTTTATAAAAAATGTCATAGAATATATTATCTTTTTTCTCTGCCTTTATTTCAAACAAAGGTTTAACCTCTGCCGACTTTCCTAGAGACAGCCTCATAAAATCATTATCATTTTGTGATCTTGCAAATATACTGTCATCAATTTCTGCTGTTTTATAAAATAACTGTTCCATATCAGGATATACACTATTTAAATATGTAATATCGTTATCCTGCCATGTAACAATCGTTTCATCACTCTTGAAATATAGTTTTCATAATTATCCTTCCATTCTTTTACATCAACCTTATACTGTCTTTTTTGCTTGCTATAGTTGTAAAATGATGTAACGCCTGAAATTACCGGCATTGCAAGTGTCATAATCATCATCGCATTATTCATTGTTGAATTGTCTGATAACAATCCACATAGCAATCTAAGTCCGCCCATCCCAAAAAGCGAAATTATCATTGGTATCAATACATCCATTAGTGAACCTGATTTTTTACTAGGCATATCGTTCGGTGGAATAATATCAATGACAGAAGGTTCAATTACATTCAGTCTTCTTGAACTAATATTATATTCCAACGAATCTTTTTCCCTTAAAATATAACTGCTGGAATTTTTAAACAACGTTCTTCGCGTAATCTTATTTTTATCGGTTATAAGTATGCAACTGGATGTTACTATTCCCAGTTCTGTCAATGAACTATTGTATAACCATTCGTCTCCAGCTTCATTTTTTTCTGTAAAATTAATTACTCCATGCATTCCATTTGAATCATACAAAACCGGTATTTCACAATGTGTTCTTATAAAGGAGTCGAATAAATCATAGCATTCTGATGTGCTTAACCCACCTTCCTCTTTATCATCCTGATTTGTATGTTTTTTTAATCCAAAATAAATGGCTTCTATTAAGGCTTTAAAAGTAATATCTTTTATTACAAGAAATGACATTTCTCTATAATTTGTATCTTTCTCAAATCTGACAGATACCAGAATCTCATTATTCTTCATGATTATCTCCCATACTGTTTATTATCTGTTGTATCTTCTCACTAGCCTTTTCATCTATAATAATAGAGCTTTCTATATAACTTTGTTGTCATTTAAAACAAGCTCAGGCTTTACAAAATCAATACTTTGTGCAACTGGAATTACAGTATTTACATTAATACCGTTATCAACAGAATCCTGTTTGAAAATAAATTCATTTTCGATACTAGCCATTGCTACAACTGGTTCATCTATCGAAATGTCTGATGCATCAACTATAATTTCTTTTATTTCCTGTGTTTCCACAATCTTTACATCTGCCAGTTCAACTTGATTATCATCTGTGATATTTATCTCAATGTTCGGAGCAGCTATTACCGTTTTATTAATTTCAGACACTTTTATATTTTCGTCATTTTCATAATCGATCTTGCTTGCTTTCGCTATTAATATATTTTCATTTTTTACTACAATTTCATCCATCAGTTCCATCTCTACCTGTTCATTCTTTGGAATAAATATAGTCGTATTTTGTATTTCTACTTCTGCTTCATCATATTCTAAAATATCCGGTGAAACATAATCATCATTTATATTCAAATTTATATCGTAACCGCTGACTTCTTCTGCATTAAAATTCACTTCTGGATGCGATGTATTAATATAAACATCATTTTTAATTTCAATATTTTCAAACTTCATCTCATTTACATAAATGTCTGCTTTTATTATTTCTTCTGAGAATTCTGATACATCAACCTCTTCAAACTGTATTTCTTTCTCATAAATATGCGCTTTTGTTAACACTCCCGAAATATCCGATATTTCAACCTCATCAAAATTATACTCAGATTCACTCTCCAAATTTTCTATTTCTATTTCAGGCAATACAACCTCTCTATTTTCAGGGGCATCATATTTTTCTTCTATCGTTTTGGGAATAATAATCCCATTGTTTTTCTCGATTTGATATGCCTTACTTAATTCCAATGTCATCTTTTCCATTTTTTTGACATCATCTTTTTCGTCTAACAATTTCTGGCAAGAATACATTTTCAAGTACTATCTGCGATTCTTCGACATTTATTACGCCGTCAATTTTATCAGGTTCTATTCTTGACAAAAAAACATATTTTGGCCTGATTTCAGGATAATGAACATTTTCAAGTTCTTCAATCCTATCAACAAAAGCACATCTTTCTTGATACAATTCAAGTTCCTCTAAATATAATTTCTTTTGTCTTTCACTTAACGTATTTACTTCACTTTCTGATAATACTCTAAACGCCATACTTCACCTCTTAATACAAGCAATACGACAATAAAATTTTCAACTTATTGCCGTATTACTTACACTTTGTTCTCCTACTAATGTTATTTATTACCTCTTATACTAGCAGCGATCTTTGAATCTACTGATTCAAAATTACTACGATTTCCTTCAAGTAATTTTGATAATCCCTTAATCATTGCCGGCAAGCCACTTGTATCATCAGTAACGAAATCCTTATAACTCTTATCAAACAATTCGATAAGCGCATCTTTTGCATCGCCCTCCATATCTGCAATAGCCGCCTTAAAATCTGTTTCAAAAGTTGTTCCTGCTGTTTTATACTTTCCTGCAATTGTATTAATATTTGTAACCGCAGTTTTTACATTTGCATTAACAATTTTTACAATCTGCCATTTCATTTCCTCCTATTTATCTTCTGACTTTCCTGCATTTGTGTTTCCTGTTCCTAACTTGTCATCAACACCCTCAGTATCACCAGGAATCTGTTTTTTCACAGTTTCACAGATAGTCTTTAATGATTTTAACATCTTTGTTAAATTTTCACCCGTATTAGGTTCAATATTCTTAGTATAAAATGTCTTAAATCCAGTAGCTGCTGAACCAGAAAAGGATGAAGGAATAATTCCATCAATTTCTGCAAGCAATTCCGTATTAAGATTTGTAATGGTTGTCTGATATGTATCAATAGCAGTAATTGCTTTGTCCATCATATCCTTTGTGATGTTAATTGTACCTGTTGTTCCCATGTTTGCCATGTTTTTTCCCTCCTATAATAAATTTTTTAACTCATCAAACCCATCAAAAACATCTTTATAATAATTATTTCCAATAACCAACTCTAGAGTGTCAGAAATATGCCCCACTACAAGGGCCATGTTTTCAACTGGCTTTAACAATGTTTTTTTTGCTTCCAACTGAACTTCTTTTCCTGCAGGAGTATCCATGGCACTAGCCAGGCTCTCATACATGCCTTCTAATTTGGTCTTAAGTTCATTTGTTCTTTTCTTAAGCACCTTCATGTCTCTTGATGCATTGTTAAACTTAGTCTCATCAAGTTGCAGGTCTTTTGACAATTGAGCCATTACTCTGTACCTCCTGTCTTAGCTTTATTTATTTCTTCTAAAAGCGGATTTTTTAATTCATCCGAAAGCAACGAACATAATTTTTCAGCATTATCAAAATCCTTTACATCTATATAACACTGAACTCTAAAACTAACTGCAGCTAAATCTGTAGGATCTTTAACAGACTGATTTCTGAAGAACTTAATCAAATCTTCATATTCTTCTTCAATTTTTTCATATCCTTCTTCCTTTAATGCCTTAATCAAACTATATTTTCCAATATACTGATTAGCTTGATTTGGACTTTTTGCAAGTCTTGAAGCATATAATTTAATATGCTCCGGCTCTTTTTTTAATGTATAAGCTGCCACATATAATCTATTAATCTGATCCAAATTATCTTGAGAATAAATTGTTCAACACTATTGTCTAATTTTTCAAAAGTATATTCATCTGCCTTATCAATTGGGGTTAAGTGATCTATTGAAGTATTCTGATTTCTGAACGCATTTCTTTCTCGTTCTCTCCCCATTTGTTCAATTTGTCTGTCACCATATTTTCTTTCTTGCTTCTTCAACAGCTCTGTTAATCTCTCTATCGCTAGGTCTCATAATAGGGCCAGCATTTTCCTTACTTTCCATTTTGTTAATCGAGAATCCTTCATTAAATGAGTCTATCGGATTCTCTGCTGCGCCAAGACAATTAGCTGCCATATCTCCATCCTCTAGCTGGACATAAACCTCTGCAGCATTAATATATGCATCTACTACATTCTGTACTTCTGGTTTAATTGCGTATAATGAATCATTTATGTACGCTAGTGCTCTTCTATAATGTTCCTTTTCCTTATCTTGTGTATATTTCGCTAATTCCAAGGAAATCTTATCTATGAAGAAATCCATGCATGGTCTGGAAAATCTTTCTGCCCTGTCAATTTCTTCCTCAGCTTCTTCATTTCTATTTTGTAACAATAATATTTCTTTAGCGATTCTATATCCCAAATATTCAGAAGGTGCAAAAAGTTTTATCTGATTTGCCACTTCTAATCCTTTCGCATACTCTCCTGTCATTCCATAGCTTAATGCTTTTCTTTGTAAAATTTCGATATCAATTCCAATAATTGTTTCAGCTTTACATAAATTAACTACTGCATCATCATACTTCTTTAAATCAAAACAGAGCATTCCCAAAATCTTATATAACTGACCTGTCACTTCAGGAGAGCATCCAATTTCATCTGCTTTTGCAAATATCGCAATTGCTTCCGCTGATTGTGAATTAGTTGCCAAAGCATATCCTAAATGAAAATATCTGTCTCCATTTTCCGGTTCACACTCTACAGCCTTTTTATAATACTTAATCGCTTCGTCATATTTTTCAAATGACATATTTGCATTTCCAGCACATAAATATGCATCTGCATTATTAGGATCCACTTTGATAGCATCTTTTGCTATATCAAGTGCTTCCTGATATTTTCCTTGTACAAATGCCAATCTTGAATTGGCTATTAATGTTTGAATTTGTTCATTCATTTTCATTTATCTCCTATCATTTAGTAATGTTTTTGCCACACTCATCAAACCAATCTTTAGCTAATTCAAAAACACTCTTTTCACCTGTATCGATAATATTTTCATAGTTGTACTCTGAATCAAATGATTTTGTAACAACATTATATATTAGTTTTAATTCGTGTGGACACTTTGAATCATAAGCATTACAAATATCTATAAGTTTTTCTATATCCTCAACACCACAGTCAAAAAAATCACTTATTTCTTCTGCTGGAAACCAATCATTTGTAGTATATAATTTCCCTTCCTGTTCAAAAAAAGCATCAATATAATCAATATCATTATTTTGATATAAATATACATATATCTTTTCTGCTGTCCTTCCTGAATTACTTAACAATTCTAAGCAAAGTGAAATCACACTTGCTTGCACATCTACAAAAGCATCTTCAAATCCTTTTAACATATTATTTCTCCTTAATTTTTAAAATGTATTTTTTGGAACACTCCATCAATTTTATAAGATACATTGAAGGAACTTGGTCTTGATGACCCATTCTTATACTTAAGTTTAATATCTACATCAGTAACTTTCTTGCCGTTATTCATTGCATCCGACCAACTTTTTTCCATTGCTCTATATGTCTTATCATCACCTTTTACTGCTCTGTTTAATGTGCTTCTTTGCGATACAAGATTATCAAGTTCCGGAGAGCCACCAAATTGGTCTGCAAATATGTGTCCTGCATCATCACCTGGTAATTTATCTGCTGTGTTAGGATTATGTTTTAATCTACCATCATGCGTTTTAAATTTTAATTCATCAGCATGAGCACTCACAATATTACCATTAGAATCTGTTTTATATGTATATCCGTTTTCTCCTGTAGTGTATTCCTGATTCGGCTTTAATGTCCCATCTTCATTCATATGTGGTGGGCAATTTTTATTGTGTACCAAAATCCCACAATTGCCGACAAAGTATGTATGATAATCTTCGACTTTTATGTTATATACATAATTATCTTCAATGCACTTTTCTCTATATATATCATTAACCAAATGTATATCGCCATTTAAATCGAGAAGTTCATTGCCAATACATAATAATGCTGCTTCAACAAACCCTCTTTCCTTTACATAAAATGGATGATTCTTTGTTGTTATAATCTCCTCATCATCAATGATAAGATGAACTAATGAATTCACTTTTCTTTTATAGATAACTTCAACATTTTTATAATTCTTGTCAAATGTCTCTGCGTCTAGTGCCAATACTTTATCGCCAACTTTAAGTTTATCTATAGGTGATAATCCATCAATTGTAACAACCATAACTCCTGCAACAAAGCAAGCCATAGTTGTCTCATTCCACCTGTAAATACAGCTAATGCCGACACACTTATTTGAAATATATTATACGCCTTGCTTGAATGTAGTTTTTTATTCAAATCAGCAATAGGATTATTTTTATTATCAATTGCCATATCAGCTAAAGAAATCATATCAAATCCAGCCATTCCAAGACTCAGCACTTTTGATACCGCTGCCGTTCCCTTTATTACTTTTCCGAGTTTTGATGCACAACTGATTCCCTTGCCTAATGTGGATCCGGCGACTCCAAGTCCTGCAAAAGCTGCGCCTCCAATAGCACCGCCTACTGCACCTGAAAAAGCACCATCTTCAAATCCGTCAAGGAAAGAACCACCTTGGCTCATACTTCCAGTCCACCGGCAACACCACCGATAACTGCTCCTGTTATTGCTCCCCAACAGGCTCCGACCAAAATAGTTCCGCCTATTCCTGCTCCGACTCCGGTTGCTATTAATGCAACTGCCACCACAACTATCACAGCAGTGGCTATTAACTTCCAAATGTTTTGCACACCACTTAGCTGCCTTTTCAACTTTATCCACAACCTTTTCA
>ENA-OQAZ01001441-OQAZ01001441.1-human-gut-metagenome-genome-assembly--contig:-NODE-1441-length-11341-cov-2.218923_pt1 | contig 11341 bp, 13 predicted proteins | sample MGYA00242737_ERZ504531 | MGnify/ENA primary metagenome ERZ504531 (study PRJEB26092, sample SAMD00036244) | human gut metagenome | host: Homo sapiens | study: EMG produced TPA metagenomics assembly of...
ATCGAATTCGGTTCCACCAGAATCAAAGCGGTTCTGGTAGGCAAAGAGCATGCACCGATCGCTTCCGGAAGCTATGAGTGGGAAAACCAGCTGGTAGACGGCATCTGACCTACAGCCTGGAAGATATCTGGAAAGGATTGCAGACCAGTTATCAGGAACTGGCAAAAGATGTAAAAGAACAGTACGGAGAGATTCTGACAAAGATCGGATCCATGGGATTCAGTGCCATGATGCACGGCTATATGCCATTTGACAAGGAGGACAATCTTCTGGTACCGTTCCGTACCTGGAGAAATAATATCACCGAGCAGGCGACCGATGTACTGACCCCGCTATTTGGTCAGCAGATTCCACAGAGATGGAGCATCGCACATCTGTATCAGGCCATCTTAAACGGTGAAGAACATGTAAAAGATATCACATTTTTCACTACACTGGCCGGTTATATCCACTGGAAACTGACCGGGAAGAAAGTTCTGGGTGTCGGCGACGCTTCCGGTATGTTCCCGATCGATTCGGAAAGCGTAGATTATAACCAGAAGATGGTAGAACAGTTCGATGAACTGAAAAAAGAAAACGGATATCCATGGAAACTGCGAGAGATCCTGCCACAGGTTCTGTCTGCAGGAGAAGACGCAGGTACGCTGACCGAAGAAGGTGCAAAACTTCTGGATGTAAGCGGTAACTTGCAGCCGGGCAGTCTGGTATGCCCGCCGGAAGGTGACGCAGGAACCGGTATGGCAGCGACTAACAGCGTAGCCGTACGCACCGGTAACGTATCCGCAGGTACTTCTGTATTTGCCATGATCGTCCTGGAAAAACCACTGTCAAAGGTATACGGAGAAATTGATATGGTGACAACACCGGACGGTATGCCGGTAGCTATGGTACATTCTCAGAACTGTACCTCAGATCTGAACGCATGGGTGAACCTGTTCCGGGAGAATCTGGAAAGTTTCGGCGTGAAAGTAGATACTAATACACTGTACGGTACTTTATATAACAAAGCCTTAGAGGGAGATGCAGACTGCGGCGGACTGCTTCCATATTGCTATTTTTCCGGAGAACATATTACACACTTTGAAGAGGGACGTCCGTTATTTGCGCGTACACCGGACAGCAAATTTACCCTGGCGAACTTTATGCGAAGCCACCTGTTTACAAGTGTGGGTGCGCTGAAACTGGGTATGGATATCCTGTTAAAAGAAGAAGGTGTGGTTGTAGATAAGCTTCTTGGGCACGGTGGTTTCTTCAAGACAAAAGGTGTGGGACAGAAGGTGATGGCGGCAGCGGTTAATGCGCCGGTATCCGTGATGGAAACAGCAGGGGAAGGCGGTGCTGGGGAATCGCTCTTCTGGCTGCTTACCGTAAAAATAAAACAGAAGGCGAGAGCTTGCTTCCTATCTGGAAACACAGGTATTTGCAAAAGAAGAGAGTGTACAGATCGCACCGGATCCGAAAGATGTGGAAGGATTTGAAGCATTTATGGACAGATATAAAGAGGGACTGGAGATTGAGCGTGCAGCAGTAGTACATCTGCACTAGGCAGGAGGAAACTATGTTAGAAGAATTAAAAAAAGCGGTATATGAAGCCAATATGCTACTTCCAAAATACAAGCTGGTAACCTTTACCTGGGGAAATGTCAGCCAGATTGACCGGGAAACCGGATATTTTGCCATCAAACCCAGTGGTGTTGACTATGACAAACTGACACCGGATGATATGGTGATCATGGATCTCGAGGGAAATAAGATTGAGGGAAGATACAATCCATCCTCTGATACACCTACTCATCTGGAATTGTACCGTGCATTTCCAAAGATCGGCGGTGTGGTACATACGCACTCTCCATGGGCAACCAGCTGGGCTCAGGCAGGAAGAGGAATCCCGTGTTACGGAACCACCCATGCAGATTACATGTACGGAGAAATTCCGTGCGTGCGCTGCCTGACAAAAGAAGAGATCGATACGGCGTATGAGAAAAATACAGGACTTCTGATCGTAGATTACTTCAAAGATAAAGATTATGAAGCAGTACCTGCAGTTCTGTGCAAAAATCATGGACCATTCACCTGGGGAAAAGACGGACACGAAGCGGTTCATAATGCGGTCGTACTCGAAGAAGTTGCAAAGATGGCGGCACGCTGTGAGATGATCAATCCGCAGGTGAAACCGGCACCGCAGGAATTGCAGGATAAACATTATTACCGGAAACACGGAGCAAATGCATATTACGGACAGAAATGAAAAAGAAAACGGCAGGCATCGACAGTAATTGACAAAAAATAATGCAAATGGTATCATTTACGCTGGTACATCGAAAACGATGTACCAGTAATAAGTAAACCAATAAAAAGGAGGCTGTCGGGCGTGTCAGCAGACGATAAAGAGCAGGAAGAGGCAACGCGGGAAAAAAAGCCGAAAATGTCCAAAAAGAAGAAAGGTGCGATTGTTGCCGGGATTTTTCTGGTGCTGATTGTGATCATTGCCGGAGTTGTATATTATATGGGACATCGATATTATACAAAAACCAACTATATGACGGATGATGAAGTTCAGGCATTGATTGAAAAACAGAAAGAAGAGCAACAGGAGAAAGAAACAGAGGAAGAAACGACGGTAGAGGAAGAAGTGGATCCGGAATTGCTGGAGGCACAGCAGAACATGGCCCAATATGCATCTGCGGAGCCAATTACTACGGATGGAAATGTATACAATATTATGCTGGTTGGTCTGGATACGACAGATAAAGGCTGGATTGGGAACTCAGACTCTATGATTCTGATCTCTGTTAACTATCGTCTGGAACAGATTTCCATGATTTCCCTGATGCGTGATACCCATGTAATGATTCCGGGAATCGGATACCGTAAGTTGAATGCCACGTATCCCAATGGTGGAGGACCATTGCTTGCCAAGACCGTAGAAGAGAATTACAAGATCGATGTAGACCGGTATGTTACGGTGGATTTTGGTGCGATGATCGATATTATCGATGAAATTGGTACTATCGAAATTACTTTTACCCCAAAAGAAGCAGAAAATGCAAATAAAAGTATCAAACAGCAGTGCAGAATACTGGGATTAAAATCTAAAAAATATCTGATTCCGGGTGAGGGAACCTATGAATGTAATGGTATGCAGGCGGTGGCTTATGCACGTATCCGAAAAGTAGGTAATTCCGATTATCAGCGTACAGAACGTCAGAGAGAGGTACTGTTAAAACTTCTTGATAAAGTAAAGGCTATGAGCTTTGAAGATCTGGATCGTCTGGCAACCCGTCTGCTTCCGTTACTGACACATAACGTACCGGAAAGTGAATTCTGGGGTTTACTGGCAAAAGCGCCGACATTGATGAAGTATAAAATTATTTCCGATCGCATTCCTTATGATGGTATGTATCATGGCTACAACGGGGATCTCGTTCCGGACTGGGAGCCTACCGTACGAAAATTGAAAGAGACGATTTATGGTGCGGATGTACTGGATGAGGAAGGAAATGTGGTGACACCGACGCAGGAGACAGAAACAGCAGATACCACAACCGGAAGTGAAACAGATACACAGAATACAGAAGCAACAGGCGATTCCGGTCAGATTACCATGGAAGCAGAAATCGGAACGGGAGATTCGTCCGCACAGATTATCCGTGGAAATGATGCAGATGGGCAGGTAGAGGAAAGCCTGCAGAATAACAGTGGGAAAAAAGCTGCTGTGATAGCGGATAATACAGGTACCGCGGAGAGTACAGGCGGAACGATGAATGAAAAAAAACTGAAGAATCCGTATAACTGATCCGGTCTTTGTCCTGCGGGTTCCACAGGCACCGGAGGAAGAGGATAGCAAACTGGTCGACGGTGATTATCAATGGCAGAAACCTAAAGTGAGCAAGGGAATCCAATAATAAAAAGAGCAGAAAATTTTATGGAGCACATAAAGTTTTCTGCTCTTTTTGTGGGAATGAGTTAAAATCCGTGGGTGTATAAGATCCTGGCTTCTGCGACAACAGCAAAATCTGGTGTGGTATGTTTTGTCTGGTTTGTAGTTGAAAATCAGACAACAATCTGTCATACTAAGAGAAGTGAAGAAATGTATTTCTGAAATATCAGATACCGAATTTTCAGGGATACAGGAAAGAAGGGCTAATAATGAAGGTATTTGCACATCGAGGATTCAGCGGAAAATATCCGGAAAATACTATGCTGGCATTTAAAAAAAAGCGGAAGAAGTTGGCTGTTATGGCATCGAGTTGGATGTACAGCTGACGAAAGACGATGAGATCGTGATCATGCATGATGAGACCATTGACCGAACGACCAGTGGAACAGGAAATATTCGTGATTATACGTATCAGGAATTGTGTCTTGTTGACTGCTACGGAAAGTTTGAAGGAAAATATGACTTTCAGCGGATTCCAACGCTGCGGGAGTATCTGACCTGGGTAAAGGATACAGGACTGGTTACCAATATTGAACTGAAAAACAGTGTGTATTACTACGAACACCTGGAAGAAAAAGTAATCGATATGGTGCGGGAATTCCAGATGGAAGACCGCGTGATTTTTTCTTCCTTTAATCTGGTATCCATCAACAAATGCAAGAAAATGCTGCCGGAAGTTCCAATGGGATATCTGATGGAAGCACGGATGGATAATATGGGATTTTTCACAGAAGAAAATGGTGTGGAATATTATCATCCGGATAAGAACTTTCTGACAGAAGAGATGGTGCGGGATTGTCATGCGCATGGGATTGGTGTCAATGTGTGGACTGTCAACAAAAAAGAACTCATGGAACAGTTAAACAACTGGAACGTCGATGGTATTTTCACAAATTTCCCGGATCGGGCCAAAGAACTGGGACTTGAAAATAAAAAATCGTAACTGTCCGTATCTTTCACAACGGCTGTTGAATAGTAAAAAAACTGATGTCCTGTTCTAAAAAAGGCATAAAAGTTTCATATTTTTTTAAGAATTCAATTATTGCGGTGAAAGGCATTCGTCTGTATAATAGTCATAACTGATACTCTCTACAGAAAACAGCAAAACAGACATAAAAAAAGCAGAGTAATAAAAGAAAAATCAGATAATATGAAAAATAAGCAACGTAATTATCAAAAAAGTCTGATAATTACGAATAAAAGGACAGGAGGAAAGAATATGGTGGGATTTAAATTAAAAGTAACACCGGAGATGGAAAGCTTAACACAGGTATGTGTGGAAAACAGTAAGATGGATCCGTCTCTGTATGGAAAATACGATGTAAAACGTGGGCTGCGTGATGTCAACGGAAAAGGTGTGCTGGCAGGTCTGACACAGATTTCGTCCATTTGTTCCACAGATGTGGTGGATGGGAAAACAGTTCCCTGTGAAGGAAGATTATACTATCGCGGGTATGATATCCATGAACTGACGCAGGGATTTTTAAGAGAACAGCGTTTTGGATTTGAAGAAGTTACTTATCTGCTGTTATTCGGAAAGCTGCCCAACGAAAAAGAACTGGCAGACTTTAAGGTTCTGCTGGCGGGTCAGCGATCTCTGCCTAAGAACTTTGTCCGCGATGTTATCATGAAAGCGCCGACCAAGGATATGATGAATACGTTATCCAGAAGTGTGCTGACGTTATATGCCTATGATCATAATGCGGATGATACTTCTTTGCCGAATGTCCTACGTCAGTGTCTGAATCTTATCAGTGTTTTTCCGATGTTGTCGGTCTACAGTTATCAGGCATATAATCATTATATTAAAGGAAAAAGTCTGTATATCCATAATCCGGATCCGAAACTTTCTGTTGCAGAAAATATTTTGCTGATGCTTCGTCCGGATATGCAGTATACGCAGTTAGAGGCAACGATTCTGGATCTTGCACTGGTGCTGCATATGGAGCATGGTGGTGGTAATAACTCAACATTTACCACTCACGTGGTGACTTCTTCAGGAACAGACACGTATTCGGCAGTAGCAGCCGCCCTGGGTTCCCTGAAAGGACCGAAGCACGGTGGTGCCAATATCAAAGTAGTCCAGATGTTCAAAGACATGAAAAAACAGGTGAAAGACTGGACGGATGAGGAAGAAGTAGGAGCTTACCTTCGCGCGCTGCTTCATAAAGAAGCTTTTGATAAAAAAGGCTGATCTATGGAATGGGGCACGCTGTATATTCTATTTCCGATCCGAGAGCAGAAATCTTCAAAGGGTTCGTACAGAAACTGGCCCATGAAAAGGGCAAAGACAAAGACTTTGCACTTTACAGTATGGTAGAACAGCTGGCACCGAAGATATTGGAGAAGAGCGTCATATTTATAAGGGCGTAAGTGCCAATGTGGACTTCTACAGCGGATTTGTGTACAGCATGCTGGATCTTCCGACCGAGCTGTTCACACCAATGTTTGCCATTGCACGTATCGTCGGCTGGAGTGCACACCGTATGGAAGAACTGATCAATATGGATAAGATTATTCGTCCGGCTTATAAAACAGTAAAAGAAGAAGAAATTTACCGTCCTCTGGAAGAACGATAAACAAAGAAGAAAGGAAGCGTTATAAACATGAAACGAGCAGGTCTGGTACTGGAAGGTGGAGCAAACAGGGGTGTTTTTACCAGCGGAGCACTGGACTATCTGATGGAACAGGAGTTTTATATCCCGTATGTGGTTGGGACTTCCGCGGGTGCGTGCAATGCGGTGGATTATGTGTCAAGGCAGCCACTGCGCACAAAGAAGTGTACCATTATTACGGATAAGAAGAAGCGTTATGTAACAATAAAAAATACACTGAAGACGGGAACATTGCTGGATATGGATCTGATTTTTGATAAATATCCGAATGAACTCTTTCCGTTTGATTTTGATACTTTCCTGAATTCGGACATGCAGTGCGAGATGGTGGTGACCAACTGCATTACAGGAAAAGCGGAATATCTGAGCGAACACTCCAGTGCAAAACGGATGATGGATATCTGCAGAGCGTCGTGTAGTATGCCGCTGGCGACGAAAACAGTATTTGTGGACGGCATTCCGTATGTGGACGGTGGAGTGGCCGATTCCATCCCCATCATCCATTCCCTGAAGACAGGACATCAGAGAAATGTAATCATTCTGACCAGAAATAAAGGCTATCGGAAACATTCCAGCGGAAAACAGGACCGTCTGTTTGAACTCGCTTACGGAAAGAAATATCCGAAACTGGTCGAAGTACTCGAACAGCGTGCAAAAGTCTATAACAAGACGTTGTATTATATTGACAAATGGGAAAAAGAAGGAAAAGTATTTGTTCTCAGACCGGAGATCGAGCCGGTAGCCCGTCTGGAGCGGGATACACAGAAGCTGGAGAACTTTTATCAGCATGGTTATGATTTGATGGAAGAGAAATTTGAGGAAATGAAATGGTTTTTAAACCGTTGATTAGAGGGAGAACAAAAGATGCTGTTTGAAACATTTTATCCGGATACCTGGGTGGATTCCACCTATCAGATTGATTTTGATGAACTGTATAAAAAAGGATACCGTGGCCTTATCTTTGATATCGACAATACTCTGGTACCTCATGGAGAACCGGCAGATGAACGGGCGAAAGCGTTGTTTGCGCATCTGAAAGAGCTTGGTTTTTCCTGCTGTCTGTTGTCGAACAATCAGCTGGAGCGTGTGCAGATGTTCAACAGAGATGTGCAGGTGCATTATATCGAGGATGCACATAAGCCTTCCCGCAAAAATTATCTGAAAGCGATGGAACTGATGGGCACGGATTTGTCTGATACTGTGTTTATCGGTGATCAGCTGTTTACCGATGTGTATGGGGCAAAGAGGACAGGAATGGCGAATATCCTTGTGAAACCGATCCATCCGAAAGAAGAGATTCAGATTATACTGAAACGGTATCTGGAGAAAATTGTGTTGCATTTTTATCAGAAAAACAGGAAATCTGGTCGTATTTGAAAAAATTAGTTGAAAAATCCCTGTAGTTATTATAGAATATGAGTAGCCAAGCTCAAATATATTAAGAAGGCAGATACCCGGAAATCACCGGGTATTGTGAGTTATAAGGAGGAATATCATATGATTTCAGCAGGAGATTTCAGAAACGGTGTAACATTGGAAATCGATGGAACGTTGTTCAGATTCTCGAATTTCAGCATGTAAAACCTGGTAAAGGTGCAGCTTTCGTAAGAACAAAATTAAAAAATGTCATCAACGGTGGTGTGGTAGAAAAAACTTTCAGACCTACTGAAAAATTTCCACAGGCTCGTATCGACAGAGTAGATATGCAGTATCTGTATGCAGATGGGGATCTGTTCAACTTTATGAACATGGAAACTTATGATCAGATGGCAGTTGATAAAGATACTGTTGGCGATTCTCTGAAATTTGTAAAAGAGAACGAAACTGTTAAAGTATGTTCTTATAACGGAAGTGTATTCGCTATCGAGCCGCCTCTGTTTGTAGAACTGGAGATCACTGAAACAGAACCTGGATTCAAAGGTGATACCGCTCAGGGTGCTACAAAACCTGCAACTGTTGAAACAGGCGCACAGGTAAACGTACCTCTGTTTGTAAATCAGGGAGATAAAATCAAAATCGATACCAGAACAGGTGAATATCTGTCCAGAGTATAAGATTTAACAGTCGAAATTAATAACAGATCGTAAAGCCCCGGAAAATCCTGTATTTTCCGGGGCTTTGTTTTTGAAGCATTGCATAGCAGCAATTGGCATTGGATCAGTTCAGAGTATGCGGTATGTCTCGGGTTTTCTGTGGCCTTTGCTCACAAAAAAACACATCACGGGATATTACCGGTGAACAATAACTGTTGATGGTAACAATGCAGACAGACACAAGAAATTGCTTGCATTTTTAAGAGAAAACATGTATGATATAAAAGTAATTTACATTTCTATTTCAGTGACGTTTCGTCACATTTTCCCCATATGAACATCTGAAATTCATAAAAATCAAAGGAGAACAATTTGAATTATCAGGAATTTCGATGTGAATTTTTAGAACGAATGAAAGAAGTTATGGAAGAGGGGGTGAGTATTACCACCGAAAAAATCAACAAAAATAACGGGGTCGTTATGGAAGGTCTTGTATTAAAAAGTGAGAATGCCCGGGTTGCTTCGATCTTTTATATGGAAGATTATTTTTCTTACTGGGAAAGAGGAGTTCCGCTGGAACAGCTGGTTCGGAAAGTGATGTGGCAATTTGAACATTGCAAACCTCAGATGGATGTGGAAGCGGATTTTTTTCAAAATTATCAGGAAATCAAAGAAAACATCTGTTTTAAACTGATCAATTACGAGAGAAACCGGGAATTGTTAAAAAAAAGTCCCGCATAAGCGAATCCTGGATCTGGCGATGGTATTCTATTATCGGATCCAGAAAGATGAGACAATGCAGGCAACCATTCTGATAGAGTATGCTCATCTGAACGCATGGAAAATTACGCAGGAAGAACTGATCGAAAATGCAAAACGATATACATATCTAAAACTGCCGGCAGAATTTATTAATATGAAGGGTCTGCTGGGTCTGGTACAGGGAAAAGAAAAGCAAATGTATGTTTTGACTAATAAAGAACGGTCACTGGGAGCAGGAACATTCTTATATCCGGGCGTGTTAAAACAGGCTGAAGAACTTCTGGGAGAGCGATTCTATGTGTTGCCAAGCAGTATTCATGAATGTATTCTGATCCCGGAGGAGGAAGGAATGTATCAGGAAGCACTGACAGAAATTGTAACGGAAATCAATGAAAGTCAGGTGGATCCGAAGGAGGTTCTGTCGGATCAGGCGTATTTTTACAGTGCGGAAGATAAAAGAGTTCATTTGTGAAAGCAGCAGATGACGGATAAGTTTTAGGTTACTGGGAACGGAGTGAACAGTAACAGTTTTAGCGAACAAGACTCTTTACAAACGAGAGCAGATGTGTTATTATTTATAAATGTGAGTAAGGTAAAAGTCTCACGGATACGCATCTGTAGCTCAGGGATAGAGGCAATGGTTTCCGGTACCATGTGTTCGGGGGTTCGAATCCTCCAGATGCGTTTCTTTTTACATTTTTCCAGAAGAACGGAAGAAAAATCAGGATCGTACCCAGTCATAAGGAGGCATACGATATGGATGATTTCAGAGAATGGCTGTCAGATAATCTTAGATATTTTATGTTGGGATTTGGTATTCTGGCAGTGGTATTGATTTTATTTTTCGGTGTTCGTTTTATTTCCTCAAAATTTGGAAATCAGAAAACAACCGAACCGAAACAGGAGACACAGCAGGAGACGGAAACACCGACTCCGACGCAGGAAGCAGAAGAAACACCGGCAACAACCGCGGAACCGGAAACAACACCGGCAGCAGGCGAGCTGGAACTGAATGCCTATCCGCAGGTCAATGCACTGATAGAAAAATATTATGCAGCACTGACAGGCAAAGACGTGCAGAGTTTAAAAGAACTGGTGGATGAACTGGATCCGTCAGATGAAAGTGCGATCACGAATTCTCAGTATATTGAAGGATACAGTAACGTACAGGTATATACAAAAAAAGGCATGACAGATACCAGTTATGTGGTATTTGCAGCTTATGATCATAAGTATGTGGGTTATGATACACTTCTGCCAGGAATCAGTTATCTATATGTGGATACAAAAGAAGATGGAAGTTTGTATATTGTGGCAGATCCGAACGAAGAACAGCTTGCATATATCAGTGAACAGCTTGAAGATGCCAAGGTACAGGAACTGCTGAACAGTACACAGGCATCTTATGATGAAAAACTGGCTTCTGATGAAGCTTTGTCGAAATATCTGTCAGAGCTTGGAGTGGAAGGATCCGCGGCCATGGAAGCAGCAGAAGGGGCGCAGATTACCGTAAAATCCAATTGCAATATCAGAAAAGAACCATCGCAGGATGCAGAATCCATCGGCAAACTGGTGGGTGGACAGACTGTGACCAAGACCGGTGAGGATGGAGATTGGATTAAAATTGAATTTGAAGGACAAACTGGCTATGTAAGGGGCGATATGTTCCAGTAGACAGGAGAAAAAGGACTGTTGCCTTGATCGATTTCAGAAGGTATTCTGAAAAGGTTAAAGTAACAGCCTTTTGCTTTACAGGGAAAAAAGAACCTGAACACCGGAGGAGTAAAAGAATGGAAAGTATTCGGCTGAATAAATATTTGAGTGATGCAGGAATCTGTTCCAGGAGACAGGCAGACCGCTGGATAGAAGAAAAAAAGAATAACAGTGAACGGAGAGACTGCCGGAATGGGAATGAAAGTTGCACCGGACAGCGAGGTATGCCTGGATGGAAAACTGATTAAAAAAGAAGAGAAAAAAGTTCTTCTGCGATG
>ENA-OQAZ01001442-OQAZ01001442.1-human-gut-metagenome-genome-assembly--contig:-NODE-1442-length-11339-cov-4.074741_pt1 | contig 11339 bp, 12 predicted proteins | sample MGYA00242737_ERZ504531 | MGnify/ENA primary metagenome ERZ504531 (study PRJEB26092, sample SAMD00036244) | human gut metagenome | host: Homo sapiens | study: EMG produced TPA metagenomics assembly of...
CAATTAATGGAACTCAGTTAAGTTCAAAACGGATCGCTGACATAGAAATGAGTCTGTAACGCATTTCAAGAGTTCTTTACTTGTGCCGTTCCCTTTTATCGTAGCAGATTTATTTTGAGAGAGTTCCATATATCAGAATCTTCATCCTTCATCAGAGCAAGAATCAGATAATTACTATCATTCTTCGGTCGATACAATTTGCCGTTCAGCCGTTGGAAATTGTCCTGAATGAACTGATAGCAATCCATACCATCACGTGGCTGTAGAGTTCTGAATGTGTACAATTGATTAAGAGTGCCTTGAATCTTATTCCTAAATTCTTTGCGGACATATTCTCGCCATGCCGCTTGCGCACTCTTATTGTTGCGACCATACAACGATACGATGTACAAAAAGTTAACATCATAGTGGCACAACAGCAGCGTGTCCCTGTCAAACAGACGATTTTCAAATTGACGGTTCAGTTGTACACCACCATCCTGTGCTTTCAACTCCTTGTCATCAAAGGAAAGAAATTTGCTGTCTCCTATCTTCTTGTTAGGAATTCGGGCACTGATAAAGAAATTGGGGATGGGGTTATATCCTTCAGTCAATGTATCCCTTAACTGAGGATGCTCTCCGTTAGCGTCACCGTCCAAAAACAGATTCATGTTCCACTGAATGACATTTCTGGCATATGTGTATTGTTTGTATATCGATTTGTCGCCAAGCTGCGTCCGGTCATTTTTGGAACGTTTGTAATACTTGCTGTCGCCAATGTAATAAGTAAGTTCTGCAGGCAAATCGGACTGTTCAATAAGTCCTTGTCCTACAAACATGTGGTCAACCAGTTTGCCATCTCTTTGCTCAGTCAGTTCTTTCGGCAAATTCTGCTTGTCATTGCCACTAACCAAAGTGTCAATCATGACTTCAAAAATGTGCTCGAAATCTTTTGCCAGCAAATAGTCCTCAGACTGCCTGTTCATCGCAATCTTATACTCCCTGTCAAAGAAAGCGTAACACAAATCCCATATTCTGAGAGCCTTGTCAGAGAAATACTTATACTTGATTTGTTTTAGCCTCCGGCATCCAAAATTCCTGTCAATATAGGACTTCTTCAACCTGTCGCAGCTGATAAGAGGATACTGGATATTGATTTCAAAAGAGAAACCATGCGTCTCCCGAATGTAATTCAAAATGGAGAAATATATGACAAGCAGTTCTTCGTCAAAGTTCACCATTTTCTTCCTGTTTACCGGCTCGATGTAAACAGGGCTTCCATTTTGTATGATGGCTTGTGCTGAAGCTATGGTCTTGTTCCAGTTGATTTTGTTATAACCGGAATGCACGTTCTTGGCCACAAATGTAAAATAGTCCTGATTATTTCTGTTGAAATCTCTCAGTGCTATTATCACATCAAGTAATGTGTTGTGTTTCTGTTTTCGCCCTCTGCTTTCGGACTGATATTCCTTGCTTTCAAGTATATTGTCGTTGTGAGATTGTTTATATACGCTTATTGTCCGGTATATCCAAATCGAAAGAGTGGACAGGAACTCCTTGTATTCCTTGCACCTTCTTCTGTAAACTTGGTCTTTACCTTTTCGGACTCAAAGTCTATTATTTCCTGTGGCGAAGCACCGAATATCGTATCATCGCCACTGTCCTCATTTATCTCACCAGTCAATACTACTTTGGGCAGGAAGAATACAACATCTTTTGCTGTCTTGCTATAGCAATACCCGACATACCCGAAAGAATATTTGTCTTCCTTTACAGGAACAGACACAACATCTTTGAGTACATCTCTGACTGTCAAACCATCCTTGACAATATCGTTCAGACTATATGGGTATCCTTCAATAAACAGCAGCATGGCTTATATGAATGTTTCAGTGATGTTAATTCCTAATCCAGATTCGTTTACAGCATCTATAAATTCGGAAATTGTATCTCTTTGCTTGGTAGGATTATGCATCCATCCGTCTTTGTTTACCCAAATAGACTGACCATCTGTACAGTTTATTTCAAGAGAGTAATTTGCATATTCTGGCTTCATGCTATCCCGTTCCTGCTTGTTGCAAACCACCCACGACCTCATTGAGTACTTTTTAAAAGGACTCCATATATCCAATATCTCTTGTGTTGTTTTCTCAGGATGCAGACTTACATACTCTTTTATGGCCATATATGGAATGACATTTATGTATTTTACGCTTTTACCATTAACTTCAATCTTGCTTGCAGAGTCTACGAGATTTTCTTGCTCCATGTCTTTTCCACCCTCATATTCTGCAACATCAACTTGCAGATAATTCATCATAGCTTTTAGTTTATCTGATTTATCAGTGCCATACAAGTCGGAGAATGTAATATCCGCTTCTTTGTCGCCCTCTTTTGTCCTAAAAATGTCTCCCTCTCCGTCTTTGCAGACATCATTCCATAGATAGAACAATATTTTATTCAACAAGACTTTATCGGTAATTATTCCATCTGATGGATTTACGAAATAATCACCCAACATCTTATCTTCAGAACTAGTTGCACTCAAGATTTTGTCATTGACTTTTCTTTGGAGTGAAACCCAAGAATATTCTGTACCGTCAATAACTATCTTCCAGTCGGTATTCTTATACTTAATCGGCTCGTACTCCCAATCCCAACGTCTCTTGAATGCGCTGTCTATCGGGAACAACGATTGGTCTGAAGTATTCATGGTTGCATAGATATACAGATTTGACGGCAAACAAAGTTCTCCGTCTTTTATGCCCGGATTGTCTTCGCCAAGCTCCTCCTCCAAGAAAGATTTCAAATCAGCATCCGCTTTGATTGTATATTCTGATATACCGTTTTCATCTCTGTCAAGGAGCTGGAATAAGTCACCGAATATCTGGGCGCAATTACCTCGATTGATTTCTTCTATGATCAGATAAACATTCTCGTCTGTCTGATACGCACGAATATATGCATTAAGAAATGCTTGAGGAACGAATTTGTAGGTTATCATATCTTCAAATAAATCCTCTCCATCTTTCATTCTGACAGTATCTTTCCCGAACAGACCATACAAAGGACGTTTCCCCTTTGTCGGTTTATATGCCCCAACAAAAGTTGAATAATCACTGTCAGGATGAAAGGTTGTTCTAAAGATGTTTACCTTCGGCACTTTCTTATCCGCTGGACAATCCTCATATTCACCAAGTGCTTCCTTAATTTTATGCGACTTACCGGTTCCTGGTGCGCCATAATATATTATTTGACGAGACTTTGGTATATCTGATTCTTCATTTTTTACCCCATCTGATTTCTCGGATATAAATAAGATCTGATCATTAGCCGCTATTGAAAAGAAATTACTAAAGATTATATCCTTCGGCAAATAATACAATATGTATTTTGTAGAGTTTTTCTTCTTGATGGCAAAATAGTCATCTAGATTTTTGTCACTTTCCAAATGGAGAGTATCAAGAAAAAAATCTTTCAAATCCTTAGTTCCATCACTATTTTGATATATTTTATAATCGCCTCGCGATGGACTCAACTTAAATTCGACATGAATATCTTCCTTCAAATTAGGGTTTAAAACAGAATGGCATTCAAAATCTACAATATGCTCACTACCTGTGAAGTTGAAAAATTTATCAACTACACCTTTATTAAATTCGATCTGTTTCCCTTTTGAAGGATTCAAATCATTTGAACGAAATTTTGAAATGTAAATCATAGCTCTATGTATTTACCCCATTGTTCCGCAACAGCTTCTGCAAAACCCGGGAATGTTTTACTTCTTAATCGTCTTCTTTCTTCTGTTGAAATCTTAGTGTTAAAGGAGTCAGAATACCATTTGGGCAATGACCGGCCACTAGAGAGAACCACACGAGGGCCTTCATCTACCATATTAGTAGGCTGTAATAACGGTAAATCGTGTAACCACAGACAGGTTTTTTTCGAAGCTGAATCTCCAAACCAGAATGGCTGAACAATTTGGTCTGGTTTTCGATACTCAGAGTTCATACACCCTACAGGGTTTTCTATAGCCCAATGCTTTATATTGGTCTTTGTAAACTCCATAAAAAACTCTATTGCTTCCTTTTTCAACAGCCTTCTTCCTATATGATGTGGATGTTCTCTTCTTTCTTCTATTGGCAAGTGAGAATCTTCCGGATGATACAACCATCTTGCTCCACTTACAGAAAGATACGTACATGGAGGATGGGCAATCATTAAATCCCACATTTCACCTTTAGGTAAAAAATATGTTTCTCCATTCTCCAATGTGCCACCACATTCTGGTATAACTTTAAGAACATCCTGTTTAAAGTGCCATTCAGGATGCCCTCCACTACATTCGAGTATATCACAACTATACGCATTGTGTCCCCTATCTCTAAACGCCTTGCATATAGCCTGACTTTCTTCGCACGCTATTAATATATTTGCCATTTCAATCCAATGTTAAATATAATGATTGAGCTATAGCCTTTGCAAAATTGACAGGTACTGCATTCCCAATCATTTTATAACAATAGGCTCTATTCCCAACAAATTGATAATCTTTCGGAAACGTCATTAGCAATGCCGCTTCACGTACCGTTATACTTCTTGCCTGATTTATGTCTGGATGAATAAACATAAATCCGTCTTTTTGAAGATGGGCAACAACTGTAGGTGCTGGTTTATCCCATTCCAGATTACGGTATTTACGGTATAATGTATCTTTCCCTGTAATCTGCTTATAAAAGTCAATAGCTTCCTGTTGAGTGCAATAGTTCATTTTATTTCCTATCCATGTTTTAAACACTTCAATGTCTCTCGCACTACAATGTCTAGGAGTATGATGCACATCTTCTCCATTGCATTGATGTGATACATATCGTCCTTTGTTTTTAACAACTTGATCCAATGGACAAAGTGGAGGCAGAGCACCTATGGCATCTCTTACCGTTTTATGGGTGCCTGATACACACTGAGACAGATTCGCATAAAAATTATCTATAGAGAACCCTTCATCTTGCCTAATTCCGATTAATATGACTCTTTCTCGATGCTGTGGAACATCGTAATTATAAGCATCAAACACAGCGTTTTTGAAGTCATCGGGATGCAATGTCACATAACCTATATTTTTGAAAGCCTGATATATTCGCTGCACAACAGGTATACCACCAGGCTTTGCACTCAACATTCCTGTTACGTTTTCAAAAATGAATGCTTTGGGACGAAAACAATCAACCACCTTGACAAAACTTTCAAACAAATAATTTCTATAATCATCGTTCATTGAGTTTTTATCTGTGGCTCTGCCATGAATAGAATAAGCCTGGCAAGGTGGGCCTCCGATAATGAAATCAACAGTCTTGCTACCTACAATCGTCTTTAAGCCACTCAGCACTTGCCCCGAATTATCTTTACCATATTTACACAAAGATTCTTCAGACCATTGTCCATTTATCAATTCATCTGTCTTCTGTATATCAAATAAAACCACTTTCTTATTTGCTTCTTCCTCCGTTTCGCCCCATTTTTGGATTAAGCGTTTTCTTAATGTTTGAACCATAGGAAGTTCCCATTCAATATGGGCAAGACTTCGAAAATGTCCAGAAGACATGAATCCCTCTGAAAGGCCTCCACACCCTGCAAATAAATCTATAAATGTATATTTCTTTTGTCCACTCATTCTACTTCATAATTAAAATCGGCCTCTATAAGATCTTTTATATCCACTTTTAGCAGTTGGGCAATTTCTACAAACTGAGCCATTGATGGTTGCACTTTATTAGTCTTCCATCGTGACACTGTCATATCGGTAACGCCCATCTGTTCTGCCAGCCAACGATTGGTTATTTCCTTTTCCGCTAGAACTACACGCAATCGGTTTGAGCATTCTATTTTCGCCATATTGCCTCGTATTATATATTTAAGTACAAAGTTAAACATAAAAGGATAATATTCAAAACAACATGATAAGAATATCATATAATATCTTTCCTAAAAAACATTATGCCGCATAAACATAATGCTATTTCAACATCATTTGATTTCATGGTATAGGTTGTTGTTTACTCATCATCTTCATCAAGATAAGTCCAATTCTTAGCAGCATATTCCTTTTCAAACTCTTCCAAGTCTTCCTTTATGCGCTCACGAAAACACTCTTCACTATCATCGCCACTCATCATCCAATCTACGCGAGTTGCATATATCTCAGCAATGCGAATTTGCCGATAGCTTCTTTCATCGCCTTTATCGTCTCATCAGATAGTTCCAATACATCAGCTTCATAAGGATAGCGGTCATAAAAGCAATGATGAATTGAGTATAATACCGGAATTTGTTCATCGTCAGGAGTGTCGGACATATATCGCGTAGTCGATTGGAATATCACGTCATCTGCGTTAAAAAATCGCTCTGCATATTGTTGTTCTGCTCTGACAATAGTTTTGTCCCGCAGAAGAAAAGATTCCGCATCATCATAACAACCAAAATCCATATAAGTTTTATAGCTATGGTATGAGCCAAAGCTATCTTTCTCGTAAATAGTCCAATAGTCCTCTTGAATTTTCTCAGGTTTCGGTTGCAAAGCTCTCGCAATATCATGCTCTATAGTATTTGCAATCTCACGCATTGCGTATGTGCTCCTATAAAAATATCCTCCACTCATAATTATTTCTTCTTTATCAAATGTGAATTAAGATATTAAATGTTATCATATCTTTTATCCAGCACTCCTGAGAACATATCGATTTCTCTTTTGAATATGCCTTGACGATTAGCAAGTTCCCGCCATTCTTTTACGACTTCAACTATCTCTGCAACAATCTTCTCTGCTGTTTTTCGATTGAGCATGTAATCCTCGCAAGCATCAAGCAAAATACTTAAATCCGCCTTATTGGAAGTTGACGAAATGAGCAGACTTTGATATTCATTCAAAGTAGGATTCATGTCGTATGCAGGAGACAATGTCCATCCTTTTGCAGTCAAAAGAAAACCATGATTGCGAAAATGGTCATCAGTATTGCCAATGCAGATATTGAAAGCCACACGACGGTATAGTTCCTGTAAGTTTCGTTCAACATCGGTACAGCTCTGAATAATAAAGTCGACTATATCCAGATAGCCATGCCCGGTAGTTGCATTGTCGCCATCACTCAGCCCCAATAAGGTCATGGCAGATGCAAAATGAATGCGTTTCCCTTCTTGGGTTCTATCGAAGCGTTGTGACAGCAATGTATGATATTTCTCTCCAGTTGCCAACACTTTTGTTTTTGCAGCGTTTATCCCTGCTTTTGTGGCAAGCAAATGACTGAAATGCTCCCAAAGCCCAACATCATAGTCATCCTTACGAGACGGAAACTTGGCAACATAAAGAGTTTTGTCCGTATCTGTCACGTTGGCTTTAGGTCTTGCACCGCCCAACGATGTTCCCGGTTGCACAAGTTGTGCAATCCATTTCTTATCGGGGAGCATATTATTTTCTTCGCTTTTTTCAATCTCAGCACTGGCTGCAATCAATTCCCGAATATCTGTCAGAGGTGGAATTTTCAACGATTCACTCACATTGATAAATTCGCTATCGGGATCTACCTTAAAACGGAATCCACCCATTCGGGAGAAATCATCAATACCAGTCAAGAAATCGAAGGATGACAATCTCCGTACTGGTCGTTTTTCTTCCGCAGCTGCAATTTGCTCACGACGCAACAACAAAGTACGTCCCCAACGATCCGGCAAAGCATCAGAAAAACATCCAAATATATCCTTGTCCGGTTGTGTATATTGTTGTCCCGGATAATTATTCAGGTCGTCACTCAAAAACAGATCGCTGTGCTGCCTTAACCATTCATTGTTGAACGTAAAACTATAGCTGTCCGCACCACGAAGAGACTCATAGCTTAGTTCGCCAATGAGTTCCACTTCTTTGAGCCAATCAAAATCGGCATATACATACAACTTTTTCATAGATTATTCTTTCTTGGATGCACGTTCTCTCGTTTTCAAACTCAAATCCTGCAAAGACTTTCCCAATTTATCTTCTTTGGCGAGCAATAGAATATCATCGTCAAGCTGCAAAGCATACAGCACGCGCATATAGATCCCTATTGCAACAGTTGGAACACCTTTTTCAATTCGGGACACAGTAAGCGGTGAACAGGTAGCCCGTTCTGCTACCTGAGCCACACTCAGATTTCTGCGCAATCGAGCCAACTTAATCTGCTCACCTACAATCTGCATCTTCTGCTCCAATTTTCGGGGAAGTTTGGTTTCCATTGTATTCTTTGCCATTACTACATCAATTTAAGGTGCAAAGCAACTATGTTGATGACTTTGCTATAATCAACCTATCATATAGTATGCAAAAGTAATACTTTTTATTTATTTAATGATGTATTACACATAAAAAAATGTACATCTTGCATAATTAGCCATATACATAATCTATTTTGAGCAAAAACTTCCAAAAACTAAATGCTATAATGTTGTTTGTAAGAGCCATATACACCTATTAACAAACAATATGTTATTCGTTACAAACAATGCAAATTGTTCATCACACACTCATCATATCAAAGAACTATTTTGCTCGCCAAAAGAAAAAGACTTGACTCTACCTCTCAACTTGACTTTAATGACCGTCATTATATACACGGGCAATAAAGTCAAGTCAAACAGAGGGGAAGAAAAGAAAAAAGGCTTCAACTGAATATTTCTCTTTTGGTCAGCAAACAATATCCATGAGAATATCTTGCATTTAGTTGACATTCTTGGCGAAAACATCACGGAATTTTGTACCTTTGTAGTCGGATAGAAGATAGGTGAACTTCATCGAGGATACAATATTTCCTCATAGTTCTGATTCATTGAGAAAAGAGTGTAATACAGCCTTAAAAACAAGTCCAAGAGGTTCAAAAACAACTTTTCTACCGATTAAATTGCAACAATCTATCATTCAAGCAGCTATGTATGCTGCATCGGAAAACGAGCCTATTTCAACTGCATTACACAGCAAGAAGGCTAAACTTTCTGAACTTCTGTACAAGGAGAACACTGGAGTGTATGCGAATGATGCTGTTATTGGTGAGGTTATGAGTGAGGATGTTATATCTACAGCTTCTAATACTAACAGCTATAAGATGGACGTAAAAGGTATGAAGCAGGTGAAATGGCCGGGATTGAATCATGCGCGACTAGGTGGTGTATTCACTGATGAAAGTAATTGTGTACTTGGTATATTCATTATGTCCGTAAGTCATACGTATTTTGACTTTTCTATAGGTGAGTGTGTATTCTGCGATGTACCTAGCGGTGCAAAATGGTTCTATTTTACTTCTTTTCGCGACATTGGTGATGTTGAGTGTCTTTCTGTGGATAGTGCCAGCATTGAGGCTCTTGAGCCGGAATGGACTGAACATACAGTAGGTGATAATGACAGTCTTGTAGGTGTTTATCCTATTACTATTGACGGTTTGAAGATGCCACGAAGTCTTTCTGGTGAGGTACGCTCAAAGAAAGGTAATGGTACGTCCACTACGTCAGGTGAATGGAAATACGATAGTAGTGGTAATCCTATTGAGATGCCGATTGCTACCCTAAACTACACAGCAAAGGATTTCCAGAATATTTCCCGTTTGAGAGGTGTCGGTTACCAATTACAGGATTATGAACAACACAAAGAGATTAGTAATCTTTGGTGGGCATTAAACGGAACAACCAACGAACAATCTGTAGTCGGTAATGGAGGACATGACGCTATTTTAAATAAGCTGGATTCCATTGGTATGGCAGATAGTAGTAATGCTGGCAATTCTCTTAATTCTATACTTGGTTTGAAGCATTATGTAGGTTGTGATTCAGAGTGGATGGATTATATTGCATTTAATATCCCAAGTTATGAAACATTCTACAAAGCAAGATGTATTGATACTGATAGTTCGTATCCTTCGGATTATATAGCCCATATTTATGATCCTGTGAAAAAGACTGAACGTACAGTGAAATCAGTTGAATCTTCCAATGCAAATTGTGTGGTACGCTTGGTACATGGAGCAAAATGCGATATTTTGCCAAGCAGGGTTCATAATGCAGATACGAGTAAGTATGTTACTCATTATGCGGCTGGTTATTGGATCAATAGTAGCAAAGGCCGTTGTGTTTTGCGGTCTGGCAACAACTCGAATGCGAACAGCGGTCTCGCTTATGCGAACGCGAGCCTTGCATCTTCGCACTCGAACTCGTACTACGGGGCGCGGCTGGCCTTCCGCGGAAAATTCGTAATAATTGAATAGAGCGAAACTCGTTCTTGCGAAAAAAGCGTCAGAGGGAGAGTCGACCAACGGGAGACTGCTCCCTCTCTCTCTTTTCTAATGTAGGTTGGGCAATATATTATAGAGCAGCATGAATATTTGTGCCTTAAAATGTTCTATATATGGAACATTTTTTGTATCTTTGCAATGCAATAACAAGGTATGGAATTGAAAGCAAGATTCAAAGTGATAATGTCAAGCGAGGCAGATGCCTTTCTTGATACTTTGCGCCAAGACATTAAAGACAAGATTGTTTATAATGTAGATAAGGTTGCCAATGGATATATGGATAAAGACCTTTTTAAAAAATTGGATGGTACGGATATTTGGGAGTTCCGCACTCTTTATAAAGGTATTCAATATCGTTTGTTGGCTTTTTGGGATACTGATGCGGAAACATTGGTTATTGCTACGCACGGATTCGTCAAAAAGACACAAAAGACCCCAAGTAAAGAGATTAACAAAGCGGAAGCTATTAGAAAATTGTATTTCAACTCAAAAAAATAGTGATATGGAAACGATTAAATTTTATACCCTTGATGAAGTTAAGGATAAGCACATTGGGAAAGTCGGGACACCACATAGGGATAAATATGAGGCTGAATTGCAGTCGTTCCTTATCGGTGAGGCTATTAAGAAAGCCCGGAATCCCAAAATATGACACAGGAGGAGCTAGCCAGAAGATTGGTGTTCAGCGTGCACAGGTGTCGAAAATAGAAAGTGGTAGGAATCTGACACTTTCGACTGTTGCGCGTGTATTCAGAGCAATGGGGATGGAGGCCTCTTTAAGTATTGCAGGTTTTGGAAGTATAACTCTTTAAAACATAGTAAGGTGGACAATCCCACGCGCCGTTGTGTTTTGCGGTCTGGCAACAACTCGAATGCGAACAGCGGTCTCGCTTATGCGAACGCGAACAATGCATCTTCGAACTCGAACACGAACTACGGGGCGCGGCTGAAATTCTGTTGGTTAAACTAATCGGAGACTCTATATAAGGTACGAGATTACCACCGATATTCTCCGAGGGATTAGAACCTCGGCAACAGCATAATAATATAATA
>ENA-OQAZ01001444-OQAZ01001444.1-human-gut-metagenome-genome-assembly--contig:-NODE-1444-length-11333-cov-2.693289_pt1 | contig 11333 bp, 11 predicted proteins | sample MGYA00242737_ERZ504531 | MGnify/ENA primary metagenome ERZ504531 (study PRJEB26092, sample SAMD00036244) | human gut metagenome | host: Homo sapiens | study: EMG produced TPA metagenomics assembly of...
CGCATATTGACCGTTTGGGCGGAATTATGTGTTTTAAGCGAACTGGCCTTTCAATTGCTAAAATCCGCCAATTTTATCTCTATGAAGAGCATATGGAAGAGCATGCACACGACATCAGCCAGATGATGATTGACCATGAACAAGATATTTTAAATCAAATTGAGGAACTTCAAAATGATCTTGTTCATATCCGTGAAAAAGTGCGCTATTATGCCGCTGTGGAAGATGCCATCAAAAAAATGAGCCAATTCCTGAATGGCATCAATTTTTTGCCAACGAAGATAATACGGATGAAAATTAATTAAGCCTATTTGATTTCCTCTACTGTCACTCGCTTTTTGTGCCATCCATTTTGCCAAATCAGTAAATAAACATGAAAATCAAGGTCATCCTGCGCCATGGTAAACGGTTCTTCACGAAATACCTCTGCGCGGATGCCTTTTTTATTAAGTTCAATCCTCTCTGCCTCTGCCTTTTTAAGCAGCTGATTCAGATTTTTATCTGCTTCCTTAGAAAAAGTTCGGCGCGGATATTTTTTATTTTCTTCCTTTAGACATTCAGAAATCAGCTGAGTGATTTTTTCATGCTTTTTCTTTTTTAAGATCTTCGCAATTTGCTTTGCGATCACTGGCTTTGGAAAGCATTCATATAGCCTAAGCAGCTGAATCAATTCGCGATCTTGGGTCTGCACAGCAAAGGCTTCCATCAGCTTTATCGCCTCTGGTGCAACTTCTTTTAGATCTTCTGATCCCACACGATACTGCTTTGGCACTGCCGGATAGCTGCACGCATTCAGCGGTGGAAAATCAGCAAGACTTGCAAGCTGCCTTTCTTTTTCAGTACAGTACTCCTCACCAAGATAATGATATTTATCACGCAGAATTGCAATCTGGTATTCTAATACACGAAGATCCTCATCGCCTTTCATCCAGAAATGACCGATTCCACTATATTCATACAGATGAACTTCTAGTTCAAGCCGTTTAAAAAAGAGCGTGACGACACATTCTCCCTGCCATACGGATAATACATATCCATCACCGTCTTTCTGCAAGGATGCGTCCAATTCACCCTCATAATCACTTTGATAGCTTCCAGTCATTTTAACCTGATGAAAGACAAGAAAACTTTCCACTGCATCATTCATCAGATATACAAGACGAAGCTTATCCATTAATTTTGCTGTTTCAAAAGCTTCTGGCAGGATCAGTTCAAACTGACCCTGTGCCAGAAGCTCCTGCAGCATTTCAAATGCATCCATCATCAATTGTTAACTCCGCCTACAAGCTTTTCCTGATAACGCTTTACCATCTCATCATACTCTTCATCAGTCAGCTTCTTCTCGCCTGGGTTCATGGCAAACACACCGCCCCACTCGTACTGATCCTTATATTTTGGAACAAGATGGAAATGCAGATGATGACCTGTATCACCGTATGCACCATAATTTACCTTGTCTGGATGGAACAGCTCATGCATTGCCTGTGCCACCTTTGCAATATCTTCCATGTAAGCAGCGCGCTCCTCTGGTGTCAGTTCAACAATCTCGCTCACATGCTTTTTATGTGCCACGATGACTCTTCCTGGATGACTCTGCTCCTTGAACAGATATACCTTTGAAGTCTCTAACTCACAAATTTTAATTCCGAAAGCAGCAACTAGCTCACCCTCCATGCAATATGCGCAATTCTGATCTTTCATGATCTCTTATCCTCCTGTTGTTTACTACAGCTTATTATACACATCATTTTTTGCTTTTGCAAATCAATAGTTGAAATTATTTTAACAGCACACTAATTGCTTCCATCTCCTCTGATGGTGTGATGATTAGCTGTCTGCCCTCTACCTTTGCGGTAATAGCGGTTGGTGCATAAACTTCTGCGATCGTGTTTGGGCAGCCCTCTGGCAGATCAATCACTATCTTTTCTGGAATCTCGCCGTGGAAGATATGCGCTGTAACAAATGCACTTTCATGCTTACCTTCATAGAGCTTTCCTTCCTCACTCTGCACACGGATCACTGCCTGCCATCCAGTTAAATGACGATCACTGCTTCCCTTATGACTTTCAATATAGCTATAGCCGTCACGGATAGCTGGTGCTGCCTTTTTATAGAATGCCATTCCATCTTCGATTGCCTTCCACTGCTCTGCGCTCAGTTCAGTCACATCACCAGAGAAGCACATGCGGCCAAGAAACGTACTCGCAACGGTGTAGCCGATACGCTTCACAGAATCAGTCTTTCTGATAACGGCCCAAATCTGGCTCTGTCTCGGCAAAATACTTCTGTGAAGGGATGCCGCAATGACTGGAATTTCCTCGCACTCGTGCGCATCAGAGAAGGATGCCATGCTGCACTCACTCATCATCAATGGCTCTAACTTATGACCGCCAGATGCACAGTTTTCCAGAATAATTCCCGGAATCTCTTCCTTTACTTTACGCACAAAGTTAACAGATGCCTCACGGTCACGGCGAAGACCCTCTCCGAGTGATTCCGCACCATCACAGCCAATGCCAATCGTATCGTTATAGTCCATCTTCATATACTCAAAGTTGTATTTTTTGAGCTGTCCGATTACCTTGTCTGTTAAGTAGGCAATCGCGTCCGGGTTACACATATCAAAGAAACGGCGTTCCTTTGTCGTAAGCACTTTTCCGTCACGGTGAAGCATCAGATCCTCACACTCAGAATAAACATGAGAATCGCGCCCAACATTATCAATTTCAAACCAGATACCTGGCTTCATGCCTGCCTTGCGAATATCATCGCTGACTGCACCAAGACCTTCTGGGAAAAGACGATCAGATGGTACATAGTCACCCATGCTGCGGCTCCAGTGTACACCTTCCTCAACAAACCAGCCACAGTCAACAACAAAATATTCAAGACCCTTTCCCTTAACAGCTTCAAGGATTCCCTTAATATTTTCGTGGGACGGCAATCCCCATGTGGTGCAATACTCATTAAACAAGATTGGAAGATGCTGCTCACTTTCCGGTGCTGCATTTACATACTTCTGTGCATACTGAGTCAGTCGCTGGCATGCATAATCTACTGTGCTTCCTGCGCGCTCATCACTACAGCAAACGGTAAGAATCGCCTCTGGTGTGGTGAAAGATTCGCCCGGTTTAATAGTCTTCATCCACTGGCCAAACTCACGGTCTGCAAGACCACCTGAAAATGCCATGCCGTCATCTCTGCGGTAAAACTCCATCTGCCAAGAACACTCAATGGCTAACTGCGCTGCCCATACAACACCTGCCTTTGTATCTTCTACTGCACCAAATGGGAAATATCCTTTGACTGGCATGGAACCGATCTGGCCGTAACGCGCTGAATTTACCTGCCAGTATGCCCATGAAGGTTCAAGCTGCAAATCCTCTGCGGACTCGGTAACAAGGCGGCCTTCCTGACTCCACTTGCTGCGGATGCGGTGAATCTTTAAGCACTCAGATGCGTCGGCTTCCTCGAATGGAGAGATAAGTCCAATAGAGAAACTTGTCAGAAGCTCCATAGTTGTCGGAGTATCTGCATTATTTACTATGGTAGTTGTGCTTCCCAGCGCATACTCGCCCTTTGTCCATGTCAGTGTATGAACAAAGTGATGATCTCTTCCATCCTCAAACCATGTTTCTACAATTTCTTTTGCGCCTTCGATTTTATGTACCTGCTTTTCAAAACGGCATTCGTCGACTGTCCCACTGTTTCGCATACTTGTGCCCGGTCCGTATGCACCCGGATACATATCATCAAGCAGCTTTACCTGAACAAGACTATCTCCATGTAAGCATTTGCTGTCGAGCATTGCGTCCAGTTTTTCTGTTAATTCTTTTTCTTTTTGAGTTGGGATCAATAACAACTCAATCTGATTATCTTCCTTCTCCAACATGTAGTATGCCGCCATATCGCCAAGTGTAAAGTGGCTATAGATGGTTGGTTTTATTCCGTTGCCCATTATTTTTTTCCTCCTGCGTTTTCAAAAGATTTTTTGAATGTTTTTAAGTTTTATTTCTTGCTTTGAGTATAGCAAGATCAGACCGTTTTGTCTATCTGAAACAATAAAAAAGCCCCGCTTACGCGGGGAATACTGATTAACTGTCTGCCTTCAACTTTAGCGGTAAGGATCATCCCGCTTGCGCGGGGAAATGGTATCTTATCCTAGTGTCATTTTTAATTATAGCATATTTTCCATAAAAAGCACGTCAAATACTTCGACAAGATTCGACATCATTGTATAACAATTTATAAAAATTTACCCGTCAGCTTATAGTAATTCTCCTTCATTTGCCTGCTCTATCTCAACGTTATCAACATCATCTGATTTTTGCATTGATACCGCTACTGCCTCATCCATATCCTCAAACTCAACGCAAAGTACTGCCTGCATCCAATTTAAACTCACTTTTGCCTGTTTGCCTTTTTCCTTTGCTGCCTCTTCGATACCGATTAGAAGTTTCTTCAAGATTTCTCTTGTCAGATAGCCTCCACGCCAATGAAATAAAAATGGCTTTTTCTTTTTGGCAGCCTGTGCCGCTCGCTTTTTGACTTCTTCCTGTTTTGTTAAAAGAAAGTTTCTTTTCTAAGTAATAGAAGTGACTGCCATCCGTGCATGGAACATAATCTGTCATGATTGGCTCATGATCACGGAAAATAGCATCATCACTTAAATTAAAATAATCATGGCGAGTCAACGTTTTGCTCAAAGATAAATCAAAGGTTGCATCCAAGTGATAGTAAGTCTTTCCGATCTTTACGATATTCCATGCATGACGATATTTAATCTTCTTTTTGGGGTTGGCCTCGGAAATTACGATGATACACCAAATGCCAAGCGCATCGCACAAAACTTTAACCGACTTTGCAATACCCTCGCAGACACCGACACCGTGACCGAGTGGACCGATGATCTCATGAGAATATGGCTTTTTGAGTTTATCGTAGTGTATATTTTCACAGATAAAATCGTGAATATATAATTCTTTTTCGAGTTCTGTCTTTGTACTTACGGCTCTCGCAAGCTTTTCTACTCGCGCACTCATCGCCTTTTGCTGCTGGCGAATTGTCTTTTTGTCAAATAAATACTCTGGCAAAATTTCAAGATTGTCGGACTGCGGCCACTTACGCAGCTTAACTGTGACGGCATAAAAAATCTCCGGACAGTCGAGTCGTACCAGAAAGAAGATCATGCTAATTCGCGCAGGATCGGCATAAGGCACAAGGAAATGATCCTCAAGTGCTGTCACTCCAGTTTTAATTGCATGATATATAGTCTGCTCAGACTTTTCTAAATGCTGATAGTAAAATGGTTCCATTATATTCTGCTTTATCCTTACTTAATTTTGTTTTGCCAACACCCACGTAAAATATTCCTTTGCGGCATCGGCTTCTGTTTGATTATATGTTGTTCCCAAATATTCGGCAACTACCTTTGCTGTCTCCTCGAATAAATCAATCATCGTTTCTGTTGCTTGCTTTATTGCCTCGTACTCGCAGGATGGTACTGTTTCCAAATAGCGATTCCAAATTTCAGGTGTCAAGTAACGATTCATATATTTATCTGATTTTCCTACGCTGACAGACCAATCGTTCTCTGCACCAATCTTCCAGCCAAGCATTACACTAAGGCACGGACGCACAACATCATAAAGCATGTCCATCGCATAAGTCAGCTCACCGCGAGCAAGACCTTTTCCGATATTATTTAAGCACCAATAAAACTCATTGCATTCACAGCTATATTTATCTGCGGTTGGCTTTTTTACGTAATGATCAGCATCCGTCTCCTCTGGAATATCACAATATCGTCCATCCTTATCTAACAGCACACGACACAACCTGTCAGCACGAATATCCTTATCAGCATAGTCAAATGAACTCACATGAATGTCAAGACGATTTCCATCTGTAAAGATAGCAAGCCAGCCGAATGTATCCTGCGGTGTATACTCTTTTTCTAACAGCAAATCCATGTATTCCGGCATTTGCATATAAAGAACAGTTCCAAAATGATTGATCCAATCATGTTTTTCATAATAAGGCTTCGTATCAGTCACAACATATACCACATCATAATCCTGAAAACAATCCTTCGGTGCATTAGGATTAGTTCGCGAACCATTTAGATAAACGGCACGCACACGCTCATCATCTTTAGCAACCTGCAAAATCAAATTCATCATCTCTTCTTCGCTTCTCATTGCTGCTTCCATATTTTAATGCCTCTCTTTCTTTATTTTAAACAGACTTTTTGCTAACATTTGTCGTTCTTTTTCCCACTTTGTGTAGTGTCATCATAGCAAATTTTTAAGGTTCTTGCAAGGTTCTTGCCAAAGCTTATAGCGAATGATAGAATAAAAATTAAAATAAAACTAAGAAAGGACAAAATAATTCAATGTATAATCCAGTATACAAGCTATTAATTGTCGAGGATGATTTAGGCATCGCGCAGGCTATTCAGACCCAGGCATCCATGTGGAATTTTGATGTTCGCATCGTTGAAAATTTTCGTGATGTCACTGGTGAAGTGACTTCATTTTCTCCGCATATCATTTTGCTCGACATAACACTTCCATTTTTTAATGGCTACCACTGGTGCAGCGAGATTAGAAAATTTTCACGTGTGCCAATTATTTTTATCTCTTCTGCCGCCGACAACATGAATATCATTATGGCTATGAATCTCGGTGCCGATGATTTTGTTGCAAAGCCATTTGATTTAAATGTACTGCTTGCAAAAATACAGGCACTTCTTCGCAGAAGCTATGATTTTGCACCAACCTCTAATGTGCTTGCACACCGTGGCGCACTGTTAGATTTAAATGATCACACGCTAAGTTTTAATGGCGAGAATATTCCGTTAACGAAAAATGAATATCGCATTTTATCCTGTCTGATGGAACAAAAAGGCAAAGTAATCAGCCGTGAAAAACTGATGGAACGGCTATGGGAGACAGATCAATTTGTGGATGAAAATACGCTGACGGTCAATATAAATCGTCTTCGAAAAAAGCTAGATAGTGCAGGACTGACACATTTTATCACAACAAAATTTGGTGTCGGATACCTGATTGAAAGTTGAGGAATTTACGATGTCACTATTTTTTTCTTATTTAAAGCAGCAACTTAAATACATTCTACTATTTTTGCTGTTTTCCATTACCTTTGCCATCACCTTTTTCTTTTATAACTTTCCATTAGAAGCGTTGACTTATCCAACACTTCTATGTGTATGTTTTGGGCTTTTCTTTTTCATATGGGATTTTTCAAAGACAAAGGCATTGCACACAAGGCTTATTGAACTTTCCAATCTAACGGAGCTTTCAATTGATATGATTCGTGCACTTCCACAGTCAGACTCGATTGAAAACACAGATTATCAGCTCTTACTGTCTGGTCTTGCCGAGCAGATATCTGACCTTAAAACGGCACAGTCCACTCGCCTTACCGATATGATTGATTATTACACGGTGTGGGTTCATCAGATCAAGACACCAATCTCTTCCATGCGCCTGACGCTTCAAAACGAGGATTCTTTGCTAGCGCGCAAGCTTTCCTGTGACTTGTCGCACATTGAACAGTATGTAGAGATGGTGTTAGCATTTCTTCGTCTTGATTCCAATTCAAGCGATTATGTATTTAAAATGCACGAGCTTGATCCACTGCTTCGTCAATCAATTCGACGCTTTTCATCTGAATTTATTAACAGAAAGCTTAGCCTTTCGTACACACCTCCAAGTGATGAAAACGGAACACTACAAATGATTACTGATGACAAATGGTTTTGTTTTGTCATTGAACAACTTCTTTCAAATGCGCTCAAATACACACGTACAGGAACGATTTCTATTTTCTTTTCGCAGCCAAAGGTGCTGTGCATAAAAGATACTGGTATCGGCATTGCACCTCAGGATCTTCCACGCGTTTTTGAAAAAGGATATACGGGCTGCAATGGACGCACTGACAAAAAGGCAAGTGGTCTGGGACTCTACTTATGCAAACGAATTTGTAAAAATCTTGGTATCGACATTTCAATCACCTCTGAGGTAGACAATGGAACCTGCGTATATCTTTCTCTTGATCAGTATCCACTAAAAGCTGAATAAAGCAAAAATTGTAACTATTCAGAACCCCATTCGCAAAATCGCATCTTCGATGCTTCTATTTTGCTCATGTGGTTACCTCGCCATATAAAAATTGCTATTCTGTCTGAATGCAAGCATTCACAGAAAGCAATTTTGCATGGCTCTGAATAGTTACCATAATACCATGATTTTCTGTCAATTTCAATATTCACACTTGAAAACCATTGCACCGGAGAGCTTTCGTAAAATACCCCGTTAACTGTAACTTAGATTTAAGTATTGGTTTATCCGTTAACTGTAATTTTATACGTTCCCTTTGAGAAATCGACTTCTACGCATGTACCATCTGCGAATGTACTCTGCTGGCGAAGACCTGTTTTGTCGAGAATGCGGTGGCTGACTAACTCACTATAGGCTACGTGTTCATGAAGTGATGCTACCTGATCGCAGCGTTTCTTTTGTTCTTCTTCTGTGAAATCGCTGCCTGCTCCAAATGCACCGTCTGTTCCATTGTAAGCACCATTTCTGTCAAAATATGGTGCGCCTCCGTTAATAAGTGCATAGAGCATGTAATCTTCATTTTCATGTTTTTCCATCATCCACGGAATGATTACGCAGTCATGATATACAAGATTAAATAATGGCACTGGGATTCCCTGTTTTGGTTCTTCTGGACGGCGCATCATAAAATCATATGCGCATAGTGGCAGAAAACAAGATTAGCGACTGACCAGTCTGCTACCTCCTCGGAACTTGACAGAATATTTTGTGACAACAAATATGCAAAGCAGCGGCTTCTAAATTCCAGACATTCCTTTCTTGTCATTTTGTGATGCGGCTCAAAGCATTCATCTGGCTCGTTGCATGTAAATACATCAAGATAAGCGCAGTCAAGCTTTATATCATGAGCTGCCAATTCTAGGAAATTTCTCTTTACATAATAAGGTGCCTGTGTTGCACAAAGATATGTCTGATTACCGCCCGCCCAGTTTGCATGAGAAGGAATGGAGCCATCTTCAAGATGAATGGCTGATGATTCATCATAGGTACTGGCACGGAAATAATAATCACGATATTGATCATGGATTCCAAAAACATAACCGCACTCATGAATTGTATCACAAAGCTCCTTCATGCCTTCCCAGCCGCCTGCTTCAATACATGCCGGAAGATAATCTGGATGCTCGTTGTCATAGCCTGGATCTCCCAGCCATCTAAATGAAGATAAAGCTTCTTAATTCCAAGCTTTTCATAGCAATTACGAATCTGCTTAGTACGCACTGCAAAAGGTGTTAAATGATTGTTTTTCTCAGGTGCTTCTGGATCAAAAAAGCGAGACTCTGGCTGAACAAGTGTCTTAATACCTGCATGAACAAACATGCTTCCTACTAATTTCTCGACATCTGCACGCGCTGCCTTTTCACGAAGAGTGTGAAATGTTCCTTGTTCCTTTGTATAATTTCTATAAAATTTACACATGGTATTATAATCACAGTCTTTTTCAAAATGATACAATAAGGTTCTGCGATAGCGCATTGAACCAAGTGATTTATAAAGTACCATACCCACACTTGTCTGTGCTTCGCCTGATTCATGAGCAGCACGGTAGCCTGCATCCTCTGGCTGCTCACATATTGCAATATAGCCGTTTCTATCTTTAATCTGGGAAAACCATGGCATATATGAGCCTTCCGTACACATACGGCCATCAAATGGCACTTTTCCCAGCGTTGTTTCCCAGCCATTTGGAATAAGTAAACCTTGTCCCCAGTTTAAGAGCGTATACCAATCTTCACTATCACACATAAAGTCCATTGCACCCGGCCACACAACTTCGTCCATGCCGGACACTGGCTCTGTGATCGGAATCCACTCAAAATGAACATCACCTGTCGATAATTCAATCCAGATATATGTCTCAAAGCAAAGCTCTGGCACCTGCTCAAAATTTTCATAATGGCTCACAAGTCCGAAGCCTATTCCTGTATCATATCTTTTATGTGAGACGTTTTTAGCCTCTGAAAAAAGCACATCTTTTCCATTATACTTAAAATACGGCTTATAATCCTGCTGCCACGTCCATTTCGTGCCATCTGCGTAAATATCACAGTGCAGCGTCTCCTCATGAAAATCGAGTTTTATTATATTATCTTTTATTGTAATCATAAATTCTCCCCTACCTAATCTCAAATATAGTTTTTGTGACAACAAGGCAGATGCCATTTTGCACCTGCCTTGTATTTTTTGAATTTAAAACAATTTAGATATTTCTTACATTCCCTTTGCTGCATCCACACATGCGTCCATTGCCTCGATCACAGCACTTCTAAGACCTTCCTTTTCTAATACACGGACTGCTTTAATTGTAGTTCCTGCCGGCGAGCATACCATATCCTTTAACTCACCCGGATGTTTTCCAGTCTCCAAAACCATCTTTGCGCTGCCCATAACTGCCTGTGCAGCAAATTTATAAGCCTGCGCACGCGGCATGCCCTGCTCTACTGCTGCGTCTGCCATAGCTTCAATAAACATAAATACATATGCCGGAGAACTTCCGCTTACTGCAACAACTGTATCCATCAACTTTTCGCTGATAACCTCTACCTTGCTAAAGCCGCTTAAAATTTCACATACATACTTAAGTTCGGCCTCTGTCACAAATTCATTTGGTGTTGCACCTGTCATGCCCTCGCCAACAAGTGCTGGTGTATTTGGCATAGTACGAACAATCTTTACGTCCTTGCCAAACTTTTCTGCCAGCCATGAAAGTGTCTTTCCCGGTGCAATTGTGATGATTAACTGATCTGCTCTGACATGATCCCTTATCTGTGTAATCACAGACTCATAGTACTGTGGCTTTACAGCAAGTACAAGCACATCAACAGCGTCCACTACATCAACATTGTTATCTGAAACATGAATGCCATACATGTTCTTTACGCGCTCTCTGCTTGGCTCAAACACGTCAGAACCATACACATCCTCTGCTTTGAAAATATTGTTTTTGATGATGCCGCCCATCATTGCGCCTGCCATGTTGCCGCATCCGATAAATCCTAACTTCATAGTGTTTTCCTCCTGCATTATGTGTTTTGGTATATATAAATGATGTTGGGGTCAAAAGGTATTTTGACCCTTTGATACCAGATTGCTACGTGCTTTGCACTCTCGCAATCTTCAAAAAACATTCGTAATCCGCTCATTTTTCTTTGAAAAATGGCTACTTACTCATATTTTTGGCGGGTCAAG
>ENA-OQAZ01001445-OQAZ01001445.1-human-gut-metagenome-genome-assembly--contig:-NODE-1445-length-11332-cov-4.756716_pt1 | contig 11332 bp, 14 predicted proteins | sample MGYA00242737_ERZ504531 | MGnify/ENA primary metagenome ERZ504531 (study PRJEB26092, sample SAMD00036244) | human gut metagenome | host: Homo sapiens | study: EMG produced TPA metagenomics assembly of...
GCGGGCGGGTCAAGCTGACGGGCGGCAAGGTCGGCGTGGGTGGCGATCAGCGTCTCGGCAAAGCGGTCAAGGTAGTGCTTCTCCCCTTCCACAAACCGCCAGTCCACTCGGCCTCATGCACCAGCTGGCGGAACTCCTCCACCGTGAAATCCCGCACAAGGCCCTGCATCCGGGCCACGGCCTGTGCCTCGTTCCAACAGTATTCCTGCGGCAGGCGGCACATGATCTCCTTCTGCACCAGCAGGGCATCCCGCAGCGCGTCCACGCCGTGAGGCACAGGGTTGGCGGGCTGCTCATACTCCGGCATTTCCAACCCCTGACTGCGGGGGCTGTTCTGGGTCTCCGTCCAGTCCTCGGCCAGATATTCATCGATCCGCGCCACGGCCTCTTTGTAATAGCCCGCGGCCTTCAGCCGCTCCACATCATCGGGCAGACCGACGTTCAGATGTACAAACGCTTCGTTCAGATCTTTCATCCTGTTTCATCCTTTCTCTCAGGCGCACTGCTCTTCCCAGAAAGCAGTGGCTTCCACCAGCCAGTTCTCGGCATCTGTTCCTGTGCCGATGCCGCAGACGTGAGGGGCATTGTTGAACACCCGGTAAACATGCTTGACGTGATTGGCCTGCAGGGCAGCTTCCAGCTGCGGTCCCTGCCGCCAGTAGACCAGCTCTTTCAGCAGCGTGTCGTTCACACCGTGCCAGTGGTAGGTGGCGGGGTAGTCCGGCGTGATCTCATCCGAAAGGTTCCGGGTATAGTATTTGGGGCCGTATGCGCCGATATCCTGAATGACATGGTAGATGGGCTTGATGTAGGTCATATCGTTGATGGGGTAGCCCAGCAGCAGGGCAGCGGGCTTGGGCACATTGTAATGCTTATACCCCACCGATTCCGTGCCGAACAGACCCGTCAGGTGGCCGCCCATGGAATATCCCACAATGGCGTACTGCTCCGGCTGGATGCCAAACTCCGCAGCGTGTTCCTCAATGTACTGCATGGCCCGGCCGATGTCCTCCAGCGGAGCATCATCGGAAGCATCCGTCCAGACGCGATACCGCAGAATAAAGGCGGCATAGCCCAGCTCATGCAGCTGCCAGGCCGTGCAGGCCCCCTCCTCCAGCTCGGCGCTCTCATTGGCACCGCTGCCAGCCAGGATCAGCGCAAACTTGGCATTTTCAGCCTTGGCCGGGAAATAGAACAGGCCGGTGTTGTTTTTGGTGCGGTCCTCCGCCTTTTCCGCATCCGTGTAGAACGAGTGGGTAACCTGAACGCCATTGTTGTAGTTCTCAATGACCAGATTCAGCCCCTTGGCGCAGCTTCGGCACATACTCGTTGGTGTAGCCTCCACAGTGGTCATCTCCCAGAGGGCCTGACCCGGCGGGCAGTCCTTATCCTGCGAGTAGGTGTAGAAGCTGGAGTTCTTGATGCCCGGGTTGCTGCGCACTTCCTTCATGGTGGTCTGAGCCGTGATGTTGGGCTCTCCCTTTTCCATTACGGCACCGGCGGGCAGGGCCAGCAGAGCCAGCAGACACAGCACCATCGCAACGATTCGTTTTGCCTGTTTCATGTTCCGTTCCTTTCCCCCGGCACCGCCCTGATTGCATTCTCCCACACAGAGGACTATAATATGAGACTGCACAGGCGGCACCGGTTGGTTTTTTTCTATTGTATCACACCCACCGGTATTGTCAAAACAAATCTGCCCACAAAATCCATGCGTTGTGATCTCCACGCTTCCGGGGGGCCGGGTATTCAGATTCCGGACACTCTGCCCGGTCTGAGGTGAACAGGTTTCCATTGTGATTTGCGGCAGATTCTGCTATACTGAAAAAAGATATTGCACACGCAATGAGGGGAAACCGGAGCACTGCGGCTCCGGTCAGGATAGGAATATGAGTGAGATCACAGTCCGGCCCATGATGCCGGAGGATTGGACTGCCGTGTCCAAAATATATCTGGAGGGCATTGCCACCGAGCACGCCACTTTCCAGACCAACTGCCCGCCCTACACTGCCTGGGACGCATCCCATACCCGGGAATGCCGCCTGGTGGTGCTGGACGATGGGGTCGTGGCCGGCTGGGCAGCCCTGCATCGGGTAGACCCCCGCTGGTGCTACCGCGGCGTGGCCGAGGTGAGCATCTATGTCGGGGAGAAATTCCGGGGCAAGGGGCTGGGCTATCACCTGCTCACGGCGCTCTGCCGCGAGGCCGAACAGGCCGGGTACTGGACGCTGCAGTCCACGGTGCTGCAGGACAACGCCCCCTCCCGGGGCCTGCACCTGAAATGCGGTTTCCGCGTGGTGGGCCGCCGGGAGCGCATTGCCCGGGACTGCCACGGCCGCTGGCTGGACACCTACCTGATGGAGCGGCGGTGTACAGCGGACGAACCGGCGGGCTATAAAAAGCTGTAAGGCGCTTTTTGCGGGAAAGATTTACAGTTTTTTCAAAAAGCGGCCTTGAAAATCCACAAAAATATGATATACTAACGTAACGATACCAAAGCGAGAGAAAGGAGGCGCGCGGAATGGCACCGACCAAAGAGCGTCCGGCAACCAAGACGATTGCTACAAACCGGGAAGCGCGCCACGAGTATTTCGTTCTGGAAGCGCTGGAGACCGGCGTTGAGCTGAAAGGCACCGAGGTCAAGAGCCTGCGTGCCGGCGGCGTGAATCTGAAAGACAGCTGGGTCGATATTGAGGACGGCGAGCTGCTGGTCAAGGGAATGCACATCACCCCCTACGACCACGGCAACATCTTCAATCAGGATCCCATGCGGGTGCGGCGGCTGCTGGCCCACAAGAACGAGATCCGGCGGCTGCACCAGCAGTGCAAGCTGCAGGGTTACACTCTTGTGCCGCTTTCGCTCTACTTCAAGCATGGCCGCGTCAAAATGGAGCTGGGCCTGTGCAAGGGCAAAAAGCTCTATGATAAGCGTGCAGATGCCGCCAAGCGCGATGCCAAGCGCTCCATCGACCGGGCCGTTAAATCCAACGGCGTTTACTATTGATTTCAGGCAGCATTCCTGCCCGGAAACTTCAAAGCTTACCCACACCGCAAGGTGTGTTTTATGGGGGCGTAAAGGTTTCGACGGGGGGAGCGAGGCCTGGGCAGCGGGTAGCAGTGGGGGACCTGCTTTAAACTCCTCCAAAAAATTAACTGACAACAATAATTATCAGTTGCTCGCAGCCTGAGTGCTGCGCGTTCCGCCCACTCTTGTGTCGTGTGGGGCCGGGGCGTCCTTTAGACACAGCACCTGAACGGACCTAAGCTTTGCGGACCGGCAGGAACTCATGAAGCTACCAATGCGTTAGCCTGGCGACCGGCGTGACGCGGAGGGAATGTTGTTGATCGCCTGCACCCGGAGACACCTAGCTGAACTCTTTTCGGACATGGGTTCGACTCCCATCGCCTCCACCACACAAGAAAATCCGAACCTCTTCCATCGGGAAAAGGTTCGGATTTTTTCGTTTACCGTATTTCTTACCGCGTCATCTTCATTTCCAGTCTCAGCAACGCGGCTTTTTTATCGATGCCGCCTGCATATCCGGTCAGGCTGCCGTTTGCTCCGACAACGCGGTGGCAGGGAATGATGATAGAGATCACATTGTGTCCGACAGCCCCGCCCACAGCCTGCGCAGACATTCGGGAAAGGCCGCGCTCTGCGGCCAGCTGCTTTGCCAGTGCACCATAGGTCGTGGTCTGGCCGCAGGGGATGCGGCGCAGCAGCGCCCACACCTCCTGCTGAAAGGCAGAGCCAGCGGGATGGAGCGGCGGGGTGAAGTCCGGCTCCTGCCCGCCGAAATAAACATCCAGCCAGCGTCTGGCCTCGGAGAGCACAGCGGTCTCCTGCTCCTGATGCACCGCATCCAGGTTGCGGGCAAAGTACTTCTGCCCCTCGAACCAGAGGCCGGTCAGGCCTGTGTCATCAGCGGCCAGCAGGATGCCGCCCAGAGGGGACTCATAGTGCTGTGTATAGATCACCGTTTACCGGATCTCAATGCCCAGCTTGAACTTCAGGTTACCCAGCACCTTCTTGACGGTGCGCTCGACCTGCTCAGCGGAGATCTCCGCGCTGGGGTCAGACAGGGTCAGGGAGAAGGCCATGCTCTTCTTGCCCTCGCCCAGGTTTGCGCCGCGGTAGATATCGAACAGCTTGACCTCGGTGATGAGGGAGCTTGCCTTCTTGATGGTGTCCTCGATCTCGCCGCAGGTGACCTTTTCCTCGCAGACAAGGGCCAGGTCACGCTTGACGGCAGCGTAGGGGCTCAGCGGCTTATAGCGCAGCTCACCGTCCACACAGGACATCAGAGCCTCATAGTCCAGCTCACCCAGATAGATGTTCTGGCTGTCCTTCTGGTCCTTTGCGATCTCCAGCTCGCCGTTGATCTCATTGGAGAGCTTACCGAACACGCCCAGACGCTTGCCGTTGCAGTAGACAGCGGCGCTGATGCCGGGGTGGAGCCACGGGGCGGTCTCGCGCTCATAGGTAAAGGTCAGGTCAAAGCCTGCGGCCAGTGCCTCTATTGCACCTTGACGGTGAAGAAGTCCTCCTCGGGGCCAAAGGCACCAATGCAGATGGTCTGACGCTCATGGGGATGCTCGCTGATGGGCAGCTCCTTGGCCAGATAGACGGGAGCCATCTCGAACAGGCGGCCCTCGGCATTGCCCTTCTTGAGGTTGTCCACGATGACATTCAGCATGGACGGGGTCAGCAGGGTGCGCATGATGGACAGGTTCTCGCTGATGGGGTTCAGGATGCGGATGGCCTTGCGGGTGGCATCCTCAGCGGGGATGTGCAGCATATCCAGCTCCGCGTTGGAGTAGAAGGCCAGGGTGGATGCCTCATAGAAGCCCTGTGCAGCCAGCAGGCGCTTGGTCTTGAGCTGCTGCTTCTGCGCATAGTTCAGGCCGCCGTTGGTGACAGAGGCGGTGTTCAGGAAGGTGGGGTTGATGTGGTCATAGCCGTACTCACGGATGACCTCCTCCGCCAGATCAGGGAAGCTCTCCACATCCTCACGGTAGAGAGGAGCAGACACATCCCAGCTGCCATCGGCCTGCACATCCACGGTGAACTCCAGGCGCTGCAGGATATCGATCATGGTCTGCTCGGGCACAGTGATGCCCAGCACGCCGCAGATCTTGGCAGGGGTGGTCACGATGTGCTTGCGCTCCAGCGGACGGCCATCGGTCAGGTCATACTCGAGGGTGGTGATATCGCCGCAGTCCAACTCCTGGATCAGGTGCAGGGCACGGGCCAGGCCCAGCTCGGGAGAGTTGCGGTCCACACCCTTTTCATAGCGGGCAGAGGAATCACTGTTCTGGCCCAGGGCACGGCTGGTCTTGCGGACGCAGTCACGGGCGAAGGTGGCGCACTCGAACAGCAGGCTGGTGGTGTTCTCATCCATGCCGGAGTTGGCACCGCCCATGATGCCGGCCAGAGCCACAGGCTTCTCGGCATCGCAGATGACAGATTGTTGGGGTTCAGGGTGAATTCTTTTTCATCGAGGGTCACGATCTTCTCACCCTCGTGGGCACGGCGCACATCAATGGTGCGGCCGGCGACCTTGTTCAGGTCAAAGGCGTGCATGGGCTGGCCCATTTCCAGCAGGGTGTGGTTGGTGATATCCACACGTTGCTGATGGAGCGCAGGCCGCACAGGGCCAGATGACGCTTCATCCAGCGGGGAGATTCGCCCATGCGGATGTTGCGGACGTAATGCGCCATATAGCGGGGGCACAGGTCAGGGGCCTCCACCTGGACGGTGATGGGAGCATCCGGCTCACAGACAGCCTTGTAATCCATGGCGGGCATGTGCAGGGGCTTGCCCAGAATGGCAGCAACCTCGCGGGCAATGCCCAGCACGGACTGGCAGTCGGGGCGGTTTGCGGTGATGGAGATATCGAAGATATAGTCATCCAGGCCGACAACGGGTGCGATGTCGGTGCCGGGAACGGAATCCTCGGGCAGGATGAGCAGACCATAGACCTCAGAGCCCGGGAACAGGTCATCGTTCAGGCCCAGCTCCTCGCCGGAGCAGAGCATACCGTTGGACTCCACGCCCTGCATCTTGCGGGCCTTGATCTTGATGCCGCCGGGCAGGGTGGAGCCATCCAGAGCGGCGGGCACACAGTCGCCCAGCTTCATATTGGCGGCACCGGTGCTGATGCGGATATCGTGGCCGTAGTCACCGCAGTCCACCACACACTTGGTCAGGTGGGTGCCCTCCTGCTTTTCCATCTCCACGATCTTGCCAACGACCACCTTGCTGATGCCTGCATCCAGCGGGATCAGCTCTTCCACCTCAAAGCCGCAGGAGAACAGCTTCTCCTCCAGCTCCTGAGCGGTAACGTCGATATCAACGAATTCTTTTAACCAACTGAAAGGTACTTTCATTGTCTGTTCTCTCCCCTCTTATTCATGGAACTGCTTGAGGAACTGCAGGTTGTTCTCGAACATCAGGCCGATGTTGTTGATGCCGTACTTCAGCATGGCGATGCGCTCGATGCCAATGCCGAAGGCGAAGCCGGAATACTCATCCGGGTCAATGTTGCAGTTCTCCAGCACCTTGCGGTTGACAACACCGCCGCCAGAACTTCGATCCAGCCGGTGTGCTTGCACAGGGGGCAGCCCTTGCCGCCGCACTCAAAGCAGCTGACATCGACCTCCACACTGGCTCGGTGAAGGGGAAGTAAGAAGGACGCAGGCGGGTGCGGGTGTCCTTGCCGAACAGCTTCTGCACAAAGGTGTTCAGCGCGCCCTGCAGGTCGCCCAGGGTGATGCCCTTATCCACGACCAGGCCTTCCATCTGGTGGAACATGGGGCTGTGGGTGGCATCGGAATCGGAACGGAACACACGGCCGGGGATCAGCACCTTGATGGGCGGCTTCTGGCTGTCCATGGTGCGGATCTGGCCGCCGGAGGTCTGGGTGCGGAGCAGGAACTCGTCGGACAGGTAGAAGGTATCCTGCATGTCACGGGCGGGGTGATCCTTGGGCACGTTCAGGCGGGTGAAGTTGTGGTCGTCATCCTCGATCTCAGGTGCGTCGGCCACGGCAAAGCCCATGCCGGAGAACACATCGATGATCTGGTTGGTGACCAGCGTCAGGGGGTGCAGACCACCCACCGTGCGGGTCTTGGCGGGCAGGGTGATGTCCACAGTCTCAGCGGCGTTGCGGGCGGCCAGCTCGGCCTCCTTCACTTTGGCGGCGGCGGCATCGTAGTCTGCCTGCACCTTCTGCTTGAGCTCGTTGATGATCTTGCCCATGGCGGGGCGCTCTTCGGGCGCGACAGAGCGCAGATTCTTCATCAGCGCGGGGATCTTGCCGTTTTTGCTCAGATATTCCTGCCAGAACGAGGCCAGCGTCTCCTTGGAAGAGACCTGACCGAGGCTCTCTGCGGCCTGTTTGGCCAGCTCGTCGATCATTGCTTGCATGGAAATTCTCTCCTTCTCAGTTCGTGTTTTCAAAGCGGGGCAGCAAAAAAGGCCCCGTCCCCTGCCGGGCCATTTCTGGCCGGACAAAAGGACGAAGCCTTTGCAAATCCAATGCTCCGCGGTACCACCCGGTTTCCGCCCTGCACAAAGAAGGGCGGCTCTCAAACGCCGTAACGGGGCGCGCCGTCCTGCCCTAATAGAAGCCGTTCGGGCAGGCCGCTCAGGAGCGAACTTCGGCACACACCCACGCGGAAGCCCTTTCAGCCGGTGAAGCTTCTCTCTTTGCTGTGGAACTGCGTGCGTACTCTCTCCGTCGCTGCGTTTTCAAGATATTCAGGTTTCATAACCGGATATCATCTTACCACACTTTGGGCCTGTTTGCAAGCCGGGGCGGCACTTTTTCCCTGAATTTTAAGGTTTTGCTTGTGTTTTGGCCGAAAGTATGGTATAGTAAGCGTAACGTTTTACTGAAAGGAGGGTACACCCAGATGGGTTGGAATGGCTGCATCTTTTTCAAAAAAGGTCAGATTTAATACGTTCCGGCTCGAAGTGTACCCTTTTGTCTCTTTCAGCAAAGCGTGGAGCATGATTTTCAGCGCCGCGCAGCTTTGCTGTGGGGCGCTTTTGTTTTGGGTACACTTTCTATTTTGAATCATTCACTATAAATAGAAAGGGTGTTTCCAATGGATCATAAACTCAATTTAAAAAAGCAGTTCGCCTGCATTTATACTTCCGATTTCTTCTCCGGCCTGCGCATCACGGATGCGGTATGGGTGGCGCTGCTGGCGGCCCGGGGCTTCTCCCTATGGGAGATCGGTCTGGCCGAGAGCGTATTCCACATCGTCAGCCTGCTGTGTGAGGTGCCCAGCGGCATGGCGGCAGACCTGCTGGGCCGGAAAAAGACCCTCGTATCCGGCGGCGTGTGCATGGTCCTGCAAAGCTGCTGATGGCCTTTGCGTCAGACCTGTTCACCATCTGCTTTGCCATGGGGCTGAACGCGCTGGCCATGACCATGTTCTCCGGCACCACCACGGCGCTGCTCTACGACAGCCTGAAGCAGGAGGGCTGCGAGGAGAAATACATTCAGGTCTCTGCAAACAGCTCTCAGATCTCCATGCTGGCCAACGCCGTGGGCTCCATGGCCAGCATTCTGAACCGGTTTCTCGGCTATGCAGGCTTTTATCTGCTGAACGCCGCCTTCGGGGGCATTTCCGCTCTCGCCAATCTGCTGCTAGCGGAACCCATTGTCACTGCGGCCCAGGCCAACCGGGAAAAGCACGCGCTGCGCACTCTGCCCGAACAGTTCCGCCAGCTGGTGCGGGACAGTCTGCATGTCCTGCACACCTGCCCAATGGCAGGAAAGCTTATCGCATCCAGCGCCCTCATCAGCGTGCCCAGCTACCTGACCAAGATGTTTTTGCAGCAGCGGCTCGTTGAGCTGGGCTGGCCCACGGAGCTGCTCTTCCTTCCCCTGCTGCTGGGTGGTCTGGCCTGCGTGGCGGGCACCGAGATCGGCCGCCGGGTGAGATGCCGCTCCATGCGGCGGCTCTACACAGCCTGTGCCCTGCTCTGCGGTGTGGGCACTCTGCTGGTGGGTGCTGCGCCTGCCTGGGGCGGCATCCTGGGCATGATGCTGGTGCAGGGTGTGCTGGAGGTCTACCTGCTCCACGAGAGCCAGAAGCTGAACGATGCCATCCCCAGTGACCAGCGGGCCACCCTCATCAGCGTGGACGGCATGGCCTACAGTCTGCTCATGATTCCCGCAAGTCCTCTGGTGGGTGCCGTCGGCGATGCCTTCGGGCAGGCCGGTGCAGGCCTTGCCCTGCTGGGCGGGGTCATCGTGCTGAGCGGCGTGGCGCTCTTGGGGAAAAAGCCGCAGGAATCCTGATACAGCAAAAAGCGGATGCGTTCCGGTGGGAGCGCATCCGCTTTTTTATTTTGCTCAGAACCGCCGCCAGGTGTCCGGCATAAAGAACACCAGCATGGGGAAGATCTCCAGACGGCCCGCCAGCATGTCAAAAATCATAACCAGCTTGGCGGGGTTGGAGTAGCTGCCAAAGTTCATCATGGGGCCCACCTGGGCAAGGCCGGGGCCGATGTTGTTCAACGTGGCGGCAATGGCGGTGAAGTTGGTCACCATGTCAAAGCCATCCAGACTGATGAGGAAGAAGGATGCCGCAAAGATGAAGATGTAGGCGGCCACAAAGACATTGGTGGCGCGGATGGTCTCATGGTTGACCACCTTGCCGTCCATCCGGACGGGGGCCACCACCTGCGGGTGAAGGGCCTGCTTGAGCTCCTTGCCCACAGTCTTGCCCATCAGCAGGAGGCGGCTGACCTTTATGCCGCCGCCGGTGCTGCCTGCGCAGCACCCACAAACATCAGCATGACAAGGATCTCCTTGGAGAGGGTGGGCCACAGGTCAAAATCACAGCTGGAAAAACCGGTGGTGGTGATGATAGAACCCACCTGGAAGGCGGCGTGGCGCAGGGCCTCGCCCAAGCCGTTGTACATGCTGTAAATGTTGGCCGTGATGATGGCCACAGCCACACCGATGATCACAAAGTAGGCGCGCACCTCCTCGCTGGCGGCAGCGCGGCGGAAGCGGCGCATCAGCAGCAGGAAATAGGCATTGAAGTTCACGCCAAACAGGATCATAAAGATGGTCACGACCCACTGGACATAGGGCGACATGCTGGCAAAGCTGTCATTGCGGAAGCCGAAGCCGCCGGTGCCGCTGTGCCAAAGGAGGTCAGCAGAGCTTCAAATACCGGCATCCGCCCGGCGATCAGGAACATGAATTCCAGCACCGTCAGGAGGAAATAGATGCCGTACAGAATTTTTGCTGTGGACTGCACCTTCGGCACCAGCTTATCCACCTGCGGGCCGGGGCTTTCGGCTTTCATCAGGTTGACATGGGAGCCGCCGGTCAGGGGCAGCAGGGAGAGCAGGAACACCAGAACGCCCATGCCGCCGATCCAGTGGGTGAAGCTGCGCCAGAACAGGATGCCCCTGGGCAGGTCCTCCACAGCGGGCAGGATGCTGGCACCGGTGGTGGTGAAGCCGGAAACGGTCTCAAACATGGCATCCACCGGGTTGGGGATGCTGCCCGTGAGCACAAAGGGCACCGCGCCCACCACACTGATGAGCAGCCAGCAGAGCGCCGTGGTGGCAAAGCCCTCCCTCATATAGAAGATCTGGCTCTTGGGCTTGATGCGGTGGAGCAGAGCGCCCGCCACCGCAGAAAGCGCTGCCGTGAGCAGGAACACGCCCAGCACCATCCACTCGCCGTAGATCAGGCTGGCCATGGCGGGCAGCAGGAGCAGCGCGGCTTCGCAATAGAGGATGTAGCTCAGCAGCCGCAGAACGATCGCATAATTCATGCCGCGCCTCCGTTAATCTTCCACGATGTCCCGCAGGTCATGCAGGCCGTGCTCCAGCGTGACCACGATGACGTTGTCGCCCACCTGGATCTCATCGCCGCCGCGCGGGATCTTGATCTCGTTGCCGCGGGTGATGCAGCAGAGCAGCAGGTTCTTTTTCAGGTGGAGCTGGCTCAGGGGCACACCGGTGGCGCGGCTCTTCTCATGGACCGTGAATTCCAATGCCTCCACGCGGTCGTCCAGAATGCGGTACAGGGTCTTGATGTTGCTGCCTGCCTCGTTCTGCAAAGCACGCACATACTGCACGATGTAATCGCAGGTCATGTACTTGGGGTAGACGATGCTGCCCAGATCAAGCCCAGCCAGGATATCGTCAAATTCCAGGCGGTTGATCTTGGTGACCAGCTTGCCGTTGGAATGCTTCTTGGCAAACAGGTCAGCAGAACATTTTCCTCGTCGATGTTGGTCAGGGCCACAAAGGCTCGGTGGAGGTCAGGCCCTCGGAGAGCAGGAACTCGCG
>ENA-OQAZ01001446-OQAZ01001446.1-human-gut-metagenome-genome-assembly--contig:-NODE-1446-length-11324-cov-2.465035_pt1 | contig 11324 bp, 16 predicted proteins | sample MGYA00242737_ERZ504531 | MGnify/ENA primary metagenome ERZ504531 (study PRJEB26092, sample SAMD00036244) | human gut metagenome | host: Homo sapiens | study: EMG produced TPA metagenomics assembly of...
TCAAAGATTTGAGCAATATTAGAAATTATGTAATTATTCCATTCATCTTTACTTGGCATTAAAAAAACGCATTACATTTATAATGTCATATATGCAGTGAGATATATTATTCATACTATGTTTTTTACTCTTTTTAGGTGTCTTCTGTACCTTTAAATCTATATAACCTCATATAGTGTGCGCATACATTTCGTAAATAAGATATACATTCAATCCAGCTCTCCAAATAAACGGAACCTATATTAAATTTTGATGCAATCTTCTTTTTTAGAGGTGTCTTTAAATTTTTATAACAATTCCACACCATTCCTAAGGTAAAAATTTCAATAGCTACCCAAATAGGAAATCTTCTGTCATATTTCTTTATGTGATGTTTTACGAATGGTATTTTACTATTTCTATTTATACTATTTTGACTGTACTTGTTATTTGTATTATTGCCAGAGCAGTTTTTTTCTGGGACTCTACTCTCTCAGTTATTAATAATCTTGCTTGCTACTATGTCACCTTTTTTGATTGGTATTTTGATTGCCTTTCTTATTAACCCTTTGGTTAGTTGGATGCATCATACTGTTTTCGAAAAGTGGCTTTATGTGAAGAACAATGTTTTGGCTCATTTACTTGCCATTACTTTTTCTTATGTTTTGGTTATTGTTTTTTTGGTTGTGGGTATTATTTATATTGTTCCCGAAATTATCGATAGCCTGACTCAGTTGCTGGACAAGCTTCCTGAATGGGGAGATGCCCTTATTAGTTATATTAATACTATTGCAGCTAAACATCCTGAACTTCAGTTGGATTATCTGATTAAATCTATTAGTAATGCCGATTCTACCATTCAGGAATTTTTAGGTGAGTTTATTTCAAAATTAACTACTACTATTGTTGTAACCGGTGTTAGTATTATTAAGTTTGTTTTTAATTTCATCGTTGCCATTATCGTTTCTATTTATCTTTTGATTGATAAGAAAATGCAGTCTCGTGGAATTAAACGTACTATTTATTCTATTTTTGACGAAGAACGTGCTGACAAAATTTGCGCTGTTATCAAGCGTTCAATTCATATTTTCAGTAATTTCTTTGACGGAAAGATGATTGACTCTTTGATTATTGGTGCGCTGACTTTTGTAAGTATGATGATTATTAGCCTCTTTGGCGTTCCTGGATTTTCTAACTGTGCTTTGCTGGTTGGAATTGTTGTGGGAATTACTAATATGATTCCTTACTTCGGTCCGTTCCTTGGCGGTATTCCAAGTATTTTGCTTTTGTGCATTTATTCTTTGAACAGCGCTCTTATTTTTGCTATTTTGATTATTATCATTCAACAGCTTGACGGTAACCTTATCGGACCTAAGATTCTAGCAACTCTACAGGCTCCGACCTTTGTGGATTATCTTTGCCATTACACTTGGTGGCTGGATTGCCGGCATACCGGGAATGCTTCTTGGTGTTCCATGCGTAGCCGTTATTGCAGGTTTGCTTGAAGATTGGGTTAACGAACGACTGGAAGCTAAGAATATTGACATGCCTATTGTAAAGAATGAAAAAGTTCGTGAGGCAAAGGAAGAAATAAAAGAAAAAGAAGAAAGTAAATAATTATACCTTATAAAGATACCCTGTTTTGGCAGGGTATCTTTCATTTTATCTTGATGCTATCAGCTTATGAATTGGATTTCCCATTGCTGAGAATTTACTTTCATATTCTGTCATTACATTTCCTTTTACCATTTCTTCATCATTATGAAGGTCCCATGTGAATTTATCTAAGTTCCAGCCTGCTTCCGGTACCTGTTCCAATGAGAACTGGAATAGAAGGTCGTTGTCTGTTTTAAATTCTACAATTCCATCTTTCTTTAGTATGCCATCATATCTTTCAAAGAACTGCTTTGATGTAAGTCTTCTCTTGGCATGTCTGTCCTTAGGCCATGGGTCGGAGAAGTTTAAGTATATTCTGTCTACTTCGTCTTTTTCAAAAACATCCTGAATGTATTCTGCTTCCATTCGGATGAAACGTAAGTTATTTATTTCTATGTCTTCACACTTTTCAATAGCTCTGATTAATACACTTGAATATTTTTCTATTCCTACATAGTTGATATCAGGATTTTCCATTGCAAGCTGTGTTATAAACTTGCCTTTTCCCATTCCGATTTCAATTCTAATAGGGTTGTTGTTTCCAAATTCTTCGTTCCATTTTCCCTTTAATTCCTTTGGTTCGTTTATTGCTAACGGGCTATCTGCAATGGCTTCTCTTGAGCCCGGCACATTTCGTAATCTCATTATTTGCGTCTCCTTTTTTAATGGTAATTTTTTTGTTTGTTCTGGCTTTTTTTTAATCATTTAAAATTTTACTTTTTAATGGAGTTTTTTTCAAGTTTTTGTTGCAATTTTTCTCAAAAGTGCTAAAGTGAATTCATAAGTATTTTGAGGTTCTTATAAGTTCCTCAAAGATTCGTTTTTCTTTTGTTCCTCGATATTTTTTATCGGGGATTTTTTGCTTTTTAAAATATGTGTGTCCCAAGGTGGTTATCCCCATTGTTCAGGCACAGATGGAATAATACCCTTTGACACTGTAATAATATAATAATAACAAGGAGGTTTGTATGAGTCAGGACATTAACAGCATTATTAAGCAACTAGCCGAAATTGATTCTGCTTCTGCTAAGATTTTACAAAAGACTCAGGATGAGAAAGCTCAGTATGCCGAAATGATTAAACAACAAAAGAGAGCTTTTGATGAAGATCTTCAGAAAAAGAATGATTACGAAGTAAGTCAATTCCAACTAGCATTAGATGCCGAGAACGAGAATGCTTTAAAACAATGCCGTATAGACTGTGACAATGACATTGAACAGCTTAATCGTATTTATAATGAAAACTCTGCTAAATGGGTTGATGATATATTTAATGAAATAATAAAGGAGTGATTTTATGCTGAAAGGCAATCTGGTTGCTTACAGTGGCATGACTACAAAGATTAGAGCCATGAAGAATAAATTACTTTCTCCTGAGCAATATGAAGAAATCACTCACTTTACAACTGTTGCAGAATTAATTAGTTTTCTACAGACCACCCCTGCATACGGAGAAGTACTTGCCAGTATGGACCTGCACTTGCACACCGTGGTGAAGTTGAAAGCAGAATGACATTCTCAACTTATAGTGATTTTTCTAAGATATATCATTTTGCAGGAAATAGTCAGAAGAAATATTTGGAATACTACTTTATGAAATATGAGATTTCTATTTTGAAAGCATGTATGAGAAATATTATGGATAGCCGTTCTAATGCTAATCCTGTTTTAACTGACAAGCACTTTAAGCGACACACAAAGATTAATATTGATAAGCTGGTATTGTCTAATACCATTGAAGAGTTCGTTGACAATCTTTCAGGTACTTTATATGAGAAACCTTTAAGAGAAGTTCTTAAATTAGACAATCCCGTTTTATTTGATTTTGAAATGAATCTGGATTTGTTCTTCTTTTCATATATTTGGAATCATCCGGATTATTTTGTTCCAAAAGGAGAACGACCGTATTTTAAGAAGTCTTTTGGACCTCACATTGACTTGCTTAATATGTTATGGATTTATCGATGCAGGAATTATTATGTTTTATCTGATGCACAGATTTATTCATTTCTGATTCCGGTTAATTATTATCTGGACAAAAACGAAATTAAGCGCATGGTTGAAGCCGAAAACAACACAGTCCTATATGAAATAATAAGCAACAGCTATTATGGCAAGACTTATGGTTTCGATTCTACCAAGAATATGGAGGCTCAATTTAGTGATATTTTAGATGCTATTAATATGAAGGATTTTAAAGATGCTCCATATTCACTGGCTGCTATTAATGCCTACTTCCATTTGAAAAATATGGAAGTTGCCCGCGTTGTAACAGCACTTGAATGTATTCGATATGGATACAAACCGGAAGCCATCTCCCAATATATTAATCAAAAGAGAGGTGTTCTGTAATGATTGAAAAAATGAGTTTCGTAACATTAGCAGGGCCTAAAACTGAGATTGATTATCTTGTTGATCATTATCTTAGTAAACACGACATTCACCTTGAAAATGCTCTTTCAGAACTAAGTTCTGCGGAACAGTTTACTACTTTTACGGAAGAGAATCCTTTTAAGCTATGTTAACAAAAAGCCGTGAATTAATGTTACTTGTAAAGAATCCTGAAAAGGCTACCATTTCCAAGATTAACGTAAACAAGGCTCAGAAATTTATCGACAAAATTGACGAGCAAATCGACGATATTCGTACTGAAGTAACTAATCTTGAAAAGCAGATGGATGCCTTAAATCAGGATTATGCAGTTCTTGCTCCTTTTAAAACGTTAAATTATTCATTAAAAGGAATTTATGACATGGAATTTTTTAAGTACAGATTCGGAAAAATTCCAAAGGTCGGAATTCGATAAGTTTGAATCTTACTTAGATCCTGACATGGATGAAATATTTTTAACTTGTCTTGTGGAGTCAGAATATGTGTACGGTGTATTTTTTGCACCAATAGATAAATTTAATGAAGTTGCAAAGGATTTTAGAAATATTCATTTTGATGAAATTCCTATTCCAAAACAATACAAGGGATTTCCTAACGATGAATGTTTAAACATTGCAAAGAACAAAGCTGAGTTAGACGAAAAAATAAAATCCAAAAACGCTGAAATTTCCACAGTTGTAGAAACTAACCGTGACAAACTTGTTTCAGCCTGCAGAAGAATTGAGATTGCTTTCAGTAATTTTGATGTTCGAAAGTTAGCTGCCGTAACAAGGGATTCCGGTGTAACATTTCAGGTTTTATGTGGTTGGATGACTACTAAGGAAGCCAAGAAACTTCTTAAGGAGACAGATGACGATCCTAACGTTGTTTGTATTGTTAGCGATGATGTTGACGACCATAAATCCATACCGCCTACAAAGCTTAAAAATAACCGTTTTATAAGACCTTTTGAGTTATTTGTAAAAATGTACGGTTTACCTGCATATAACGAAATTGACCCTACTTTATTCCTTACAATTACCTATGCTTTCATATTTGGTATTATGTTTGGAGATTTAGGTCAGGGCTTATGCTTACTTATTGGTGGTCTTATTGTTTACAAAACTAAAAAAATGGATCTTGCCGGAATAATTTGTGCCGCAGGATTTTTTTCCTGTATTTTCGGTGCTTTATTCGGAAGCTTCTTTGGATTTGAATTTGAGTCGTTTATAAGTCCTCTTAATTCAATGATTACCTTGCCTTTCCTTGGCAGTATTAATATTGTTTTGGTTGCAGCATTTTTATTTGGCTCTTTTGTAATTGTTTCTACAATGATTATAAATATTGCCAATGCCATTAAGCAAAAGAATTTAGGCAAAGCTCTTTTTGGACCAAACGCCGTTACCGGACTTGTATTTTACGTAAGTATTATTGCCGTTATTATTTTATACATGTCAGGCAAACCTTTACCTGGAACTATTTTGGCAGTAATAATGTTTGGTGTTCCTCTTATTCTTATTTTCCTTGAGGAACCACTTAAAAACCTTGTTTCAAAGAAGCAGCCTTTAATAGAAGATTCAAAAGGCATTTTTGCCGCAACTGCATTTTTTGAATTATTTGACTATTTAATAACTTATTTATCCAACGCTCTTTCTTTCCTGCGTATTGGTGTTTTTGCCATAAGCCATGCAGCTATGATGCAGGTTGTTATGACACTTGCAGGTGCTGAGAATGGTGGTTCAGCCAATATTGTTGTTGTCATTATTGGAAATATTATCGTAATGGCAATGGAAGGTTTAGTTGTTGGAATTCAGGTTCTTCGTCTTGAATATTACGAAATGTTTGGTCGTTTCTATGAAGGATCAGGACGTGAATTTGTACCTTATAGAAAAAAATATAAAAAATAAACTTTAATTTTTTAAAAACGAGGAGGATTTTATTATGTTTATTAGTATTTTATTTACAGTTGCTTTATTACTTACAATTATTTTACCTGTTATCGGATATTTTGTAGGTGAACGACTAAAGGTCGTTTTAAGAGAACAGTTATTGGAAATGTTGTAGCATTCTTTGGTGTTTTCCTTTTAGGAACTGTATTTATCTTTACAAGTACAGCTAATGCTGCTGTTGCTGATACTGCAACAATTTCAAGTGGTTTAGGTCTTATTGCTGCAGGTCTTGCAATAGGTCTTTCATGTATTGGTAGTGGTTATGCCGTTGCAAGTTCTGCCAGTGCTGCTCTTGGTTCATTAAGTGAAGACTCAAGCGTTTTCGGTAAAGCACTTATTTTCGTAGCTCTTGCAGAAGGTATTGCTCTTTGGGGATTCATAGTTGCATTCCTTATTTTAACACACGTTGCATAATCTATTTTAAGCAGGATTTTATTATGAAAATGTATTTAATAAGCGACAATATTGATACTCTTACCGGTATGCGACTTGCAGGTGTGGAAGGTGAAGTTGTTCATGGTCGTCGCGAAACAAAACAGGCAGTTGAAAAAATTCTTGAAGACAAGGATTTAGGAATTTTACTTTTAACTGAAAAGCTAAGTTTTGAAATTCCTGAACTTGTAGATGATATTAAACTTAACAGGAAGCAACCTCTTCTTGTAGAGATTCCTGACCGCCACGGCTCAGGACGTCAACCAAATTTCATTACTAATTACATTAATGAAGCAATTGGCATAAAAATATAGAAAGGATGTGAGACTTATGACTATAGAAGAAAAAATGGACCACTTTAGAAGCCTTTCTCTTGAAAGCGCCAGTTCAAAAAGTGCTGAATCTCTCAGTAGTTACAAGCAGTCCTTGGACGATGACTTAGAACTTCACAAGGAAACTGCATCTCAATTGGCTGAAGAATCAAAGAAAGCTCTAATGAATCAGGTTAGAGCTAATTATAAGAAGAAACTTTCTTCCGAACAAATGAAAATTAAAAAAGAACTTACTCAAAAACAATCAGCTATTAAAATTGAAGTTTTTGATAGAGTTCGTGAAAAATTACTTGAATATAGAAAAACTAACGATTACTTAGTGTATCTTGAAAATCAGATTAAAAATATAATGAGCGAATATTCTGATGTAGATATTACTATATACATTGATCCTAATGATTCATCTTTGCTTGATGAATTAAAAAGCAAGACTGGAGGAAATATTGAAATTTACAATAAAGAATTTTTAGGTGGAACACGTACCATTGTTCCTGAAAAAAACATTCTTATTGACAATTCTTTTAAAACACGACTTGCTGACCAACAGGATTTATTTGCAATAACATTGTAGGAGGCACTAAATTGGAAAAAACAGGTAAGATTTATGGAATTAACGGACCTGTTATCTATATTAAAGGAAAGACAGACTTTAAAATGGGTGAAATGGTTTATGTTAGTTCTGAAAGGTTAGTTGGTGAAGTAATTAGCCTTACTTCCGAAATGACTACCATACAGGTTTATGAAGAAACCAGTGGACTTAAACCGGGTGAACTTGTTTATGGTACAGATAGTGCCATATTTGTAACTTTAGCCCCTGGAATTTTAAATAATATATTTGATGGTATAGAAAGACCTTTAAGTGAGATACAAAAGCAGTCAGGTGCTTTTATTTCAAGAGGTGTAAATGTTAATTCACTTGATATTAATAAGAAATGGAATGTGCATATTACCGTTTCTGAAGGTGATTACATCTCAGGCGGTACAATTATTGCCGAAACTCAGGAAACAAGAGCCATAATGCATAAATCCATGGTTCCGCCTACAGTGTCAGGTACTGTAATTAAGACTGCTCCTGATGGCGAATATACCATTAACGATACAATCGTAACAATCAAGAAGGATGACGGTTCAACTATGAACCTTTCATTAACACAGAAATGGCCAATCCGACAGCCACGTCCAATTACTAAAAGATTTGGAGCCACACAGCCTTTGGTTACAGGTCAGAGAATTATGGATACGCTCTTTCCTCTTGCAAAAGGCGGTACTGCTGCAATTCCCGGTGGATTTGGTACAGGAAAAACAATGAACCAGCACCAGATTGCAAAATGGGCAGACGCTGACATTATTATTTATATTGGCTGTGGTGAACGTGGAAATGAAATGACACAGGTTTTGGATGAATTTTCAGAACTTATTGACCCAAAATCAGGCAATCCTCTTATGGATAGAACAACACTTATTGCCAACACAAGTAATATGCCTGTTGCAGCCCGTGAGGCAAGTATTTACACAGGTATTACTTTGGCAGAATATTATAGAGATATGGGCTATCACGTAGCATTATGGCAGATTCTACTTCAAGATGGCTGAAGCTCTTCGTGAATTATCCGGTCGTCTGGAAGAAATGCCTGCGGAAGAAGGCTTCCCGGCTTATCTTGCCAGCAGACTTTCAGCTTTTTACGAAAGAGCCGGATATATGGAGAATTTAAATGGTACAGAAGGTTCCATATCAATTATCGGTGCAGTTTCACCTCAGGGTGGTGACTTTTCTGAACCGGTTACTCAGAATACTAAACGTTTCGTCCGTTGCTTCTGGGGACTTGATAAATCATTAGCTTATGCAAGACATTTCCCTGCCATTCACTGGCTTACAAGTTACAGTGAATACGTAGATGAACTTGCCAACTGGTACAACACTAACGTAGGTCCTGATTTTATTTCATGCAGAACTCAGATTCTTGCCATTTTAAATCAGGAAAGTTCATTAATGGAAATCGTAAAACTTATCGGTAGCGATGTTTTGCCTGACGACCAGAAATTAACCCTTGAAATAGCCAGAGTTATTCGTCTGGGATTTTTACAGCAGAACGCATTCCACAGTGAGGATACCTGCGTTCCTTTAAAGAAACAGCTTCTTATGATGCAGACTATTTTGTATTTACAGGAAAAAGCAGGCAAACTTATCTCAATGGGCATGCCTATGTCTGTTCTTAAAAAACATAATATTTTTGAAAAAATAATTTCAATTAAATATGATGTTCCTAACAATAAGCTAAGTATGTTTGACGATTATAAATTAGCAATTGACAACTTCTATAATAAAGTTATGGAAGAAAACGCTTAAGGAGGTGCTATTTATGGCAATTGAATATTTAGGATTAAGCGAAATCAACGGACCTTTGATAGCCCTTGAAGGCGTTAAAGATGCAGCCTTTGATGAAATTGTTGAATTTTCAATTAACGATGGCGCCGAAAAGCGTCTCGGTCGTATTATTGAAATATATGAAGACAAAGCGATTATTCAGGTTTTTGAGGGTTCTGAAGGTATGTCCCTTACAAATACCCATACTAAGTTAACAGGTCATCCTATGGAGGTAGCTTTGTCTCCTGAAATACTTGGACGTACTTTTAATGGTATTGGAAAACCTATTGACGGACTTGCTCCTATTGTTGGTGAAAAAAGAGACGTTAACGGCAAGCCTCTTAATCCGGTAAGCCGTGAATATCCACGAAACTATATTAGAACAGGTATTTCTGCAATTGACGGACTTACAACACTTATCCGTGGTCAGAAATTACCTATCTTCTCCGGAAATGGACTTCCACACGACCAATTGGCTGCTCAATTGGTTAACCAGTCTTCTCTTGGAGATGACACAGACGAAAAATTTGCTGTTGTTTTTGCGGCAATGGGTGTTAAAAATGACGTTGCTGATTTCTTCAAACGATCATTTGAAGAATCAGGTGCTTTGGAACATACGGTAATGTTCCTTAACATGGCTAATGATCCTGTTGTAGAACGTCTTATAACACCTAAAGTTGCACTTACTGTAGCTGAATACCTTGCTTATGAAAAAGATATGCATATTCTTGTTATTTTAACTGATATGACAACATATGCAGAAGCCATGAGAGAAGTTTCTTCTTCTAAAGGTGAAATTCCTTCAAGAAAAGGTTATCCGGGCTATTTGTACAGTGAACTTGCAACAATTTATGAACGTGCCGGTATTGTAAAAGGATCAAAAGGTTCCGTGACACAGATTCCTATTCTTACAATGCCTAATGATGATATTACTCATCCTATTCCTGACTTAACAGGATATATCACTGAAGGACAAATTACCTTGGACCGTAATTTAAATGGTCAGGGCATATATCCTCCAATTAATGTTTTACCTTCTCTTTCACGTCTTATGAAAGACGGTATCGGTGAAGGCTTTACAAGAGAGGATCATCAGGATGTAGCTAACCAATTATTCTCTGCTTATGCAAAAGTAGGTGACGCAAGAGCATTAGCTTCCGTAATCGGTGAAGATGAACTTTCATCTACAGACAAGAAATATCTTGAATTTGGTAAGGCTTTTGAGAAAGAATTTGTTGGTCAGGGTCTTGGTGTTAACAGAAATATTTTTGAAACTTTGAATTTAGGTTGGAAACTTCTTCACATTCTTCCAAAAGAGGAACTTGACCGAATTGATACAAAAATACTTGATAAATATTATGATTCAATGGCATAGTTTTTATAAATATTATCAGAAACGTAGGAGGTTTATATGAATTTAAATACTGTTCCTACAAAAGGAAACCTAATGTCTGCCAAAAGTTCCCTTGCTCTTGCAAGACAGGGTTATGAACTTATGGACAAAAAACGAAATATTTTGGTCCGTGAAATTATGGATTTAAATGATCAGGCTAAAGCCATTCAGTCAGAGATTGATGAAACTTTTAAGTCTGCATATATTGCTTTGGAAAAGGCAAACATTGAATTGGGTATAAAAAATGTTGAGACTTTTGCATTTAACGTTACCCCTGAAAATGATATAAGAATAAAGACAAGAAGTATTATGGGTACAGAAATTCCTCTTGTAAAATATAAAGAAGAAAAACGTAATCCTGTTTATTCTTTCTTTGGCACTACTGAATCACTTGATCAGGCTAAGGCAAGCTTTGAAAAGGTTAAAGATTTGACAATTAAGCTTTCAATGATTGAAAATTCAGCTTACCGCCTTGCTTACAATATTAAGAAAACACAGAAACGTGCTAATGCTTTAAAGAACATAACCATACCAAATTATGAAGCTCTTGTAAAAACTATTGAAAATGCTTTGGAAGAAAAAGAAAGAGAAGAATTTACAAGATTAAAGGTTATAAAATCCAGAGTTAGCTAAGTACATTTATTCTAACTTTACAAAATGTTTCTCACATCTTATTATATTTATAAGCAGTACTATTATTGTGGTACTGCTTATATTTTTGTTTATTCAAAATTATGATATTTTTAAATTATTAAGTTTTATTATATTTGATTTTTATCTATTTTTTTTGTAAATTAATCTGTAATGATTTTAGTTAGTATATTTACTTAAATTAATGATTATTATAAA
>ENA-OQAZ01001447-OQAZ01001447.1-human-gut-metagenome-genome-assembly--contig:-NODE-1447-length-11322-cov-4.967485_pt1 | contig 11322 bp, 13 predicted proteins | sample MGYA00242737_ERZ504531 | MGnify/ENA primary metagenome ERZ504531 (study PRJEB26092, sample SAMD00036244) | human gut metagenome | host: Homo sapiens | study: EMG produced TPA metagenomics assembly of...
GATGGTTTGATCTCTACAATCAAGGCACCAGCGACCGTGTTCAGATAGAGTGGAAAATCTGATATTTCCGCTCTATCGCCCCTCATTTCTATTTTATCTCGTTTGTACCCCTTGTACACCGATGTTTTGGTTACTTTTTGTGCGACTGTGGATGAAACGGAACAGATCCGCCTGCCGGTGGCGCTGGATGCAGAAGAGGTATCCGTCAGAAAAAAAACAGTCCGCTTTCTGGGACTTACCGTACATAAAAAAGATACACTCCGGATCAAGGATGAGTATACCATTGCCTCCAACCGTCCGGATATCGCCAGTCTGATCTGGTATACCATGGATGTACGGGGACTGGATCTGAAGCCGGAGGAAAATGTGGTAAAGGCAAGGGGAGAGCTGTCCGTTTTTGTGCTGTACGGAGCTGAAGATACAGAAGCCCCGGTGCAATGGCTGGAATATTCGCTGCCTTTTTCCGGGGAAGTGGAATGTCCGGACTGCACGGAGGAACTGATCCCGCTGATCGAAGCTTCGGTGATGCATCAGAGTCTGGAGGCCAAACCGGATGTCGATGGGGAAGAACGGATCCTTGTTTCGGATGTGGTGCTGGAGCTGGATATGAAATTTTTCAGGGAAGAGGAATATGATCTCATTACCGATGTGTATACACCGATCCGTGAATGCGTTCCGGAAGGGAAGAATGAGGTACTGGAACGGCTTCTGGTACGTAATTTTTCCAGATGCAGGATCAGTGACAGGATCCAGGTAAAGGAGACGCAGGGAAAAGTCCTCCAGCTGTGTCACAGTCAGGGAAAAGTGAAGATCGATAAGACCAGGATCGTAGAGAACGGTGTGCAGGCAGACGGCGTGGTCATGCTGAAGATCCTGTACATTATTGGAAATGATGATATGCCGTTTTATTCCATGGAGGCAATGATACCGTTTTCCCATATGGTTGAGGCAAGAGGGATCCGACAGGACAGCTGTTATCAGTTAAAAGCAAAGCTGGAGCAGCTTTCCGCAGCCATGGCAGATGGAAATGAGATCGAGATCCGGGCAACTGTAGGACTGGAGCTTCTGGCAGTTGCCAGAGAACCGGTATTTATCATTGAGAAAGTAGAGGAAAAACCACTGGATATGAAAAAACTCCAGCCATGCCGGGAATCCTGGTTTACATGGTAAAACCGGGAGATGAATTGTGGGATATCGCAAGGAAATATCACACATCTGTACAGGAGATCCGGACGATCAATGGTCTCAAGGAAAATCAGGAACCATCTCCGGGAACTCCGCTTCTTGTTGTGAAAAAAGTGGAAGGTCAGATCAAATAAAAAGTGGAATATTTTGCTGTTGAAAAGAATGTAAAAATCATATAAAATACATGTATAAATACTGTATACAAAGTACAAATGGAGGGGCTTATGCGTTTAAAAGCAATGGCAAAGATCAATCTCGGACTTGATGTTCTGGGAAAGAGAGAGGACGGTTATCATGAGGTACGCATGATCATGCAGACCATCCGTATGTATGATATCCTGGATATCAGAAAGACCAGACGGCCGGGGATCGTACTGACGACCAATCTTCCGTTTATCCCCACAGATCAGAGAAATCTTGTATATAAAGCAGCACAGATGCTGATGGAGGAGTTCGATGTTGAAGAGGGACTTTCCATCAAGCTTCGTAAATTTATCCCGGTGGCAGCAGGCATGGCAGGAGGCAGCTCCGATGCAGCGGCTGCATTTGTGGGTGTGAACCGGATGTTCCATTTAGGGCTTACAGAAGAACAGCTGATGGAACGTGCAGTAAAGGTCGGAGCAGATGTTCCGTATTGTATCATGCGGGGAACAGCTCTTGCGGAGGGAATCGGAGAGAAGCTGACCAGACTTCCGGAAGTTCCGAAATGTTATGTTCTGATAGGAAAACCGGGGATCAATGTTTCCACAAAAACAGCCTATGAGAATCTGAATCTGGAAGGGATCGGCAAACATCCGGACATCGATGGACTCATCGGAGCTATCAGAAATAATGATCTGTATGCCATGGCATCCAGAATGGAGAATGTATTTGAACCGGGGATCATCCGACAGTATCCGGTGATCGGCAATATCAAGAACCTTATGGAAGAAAAAGGTGCGCTGAAAGCCGTGATGAGCGGGAGCGGTCCTACTGTGTTTGGAATCTTTGATAACAGGGATAAGATGGCCGCGGCAGCCAGAAGCCTCAGAAAGAGCGGGCTTGCAAAGACTGTATTTGCCACGGATATTTACAATAGAGATGGAGGAGTTACAAATGACAAGTGATTTTTCTGTGGATATGAATGAATATCTGCCGCTTCGGGATGTTGTTTTTAATACCTTGCGGCAGGCGATCCTGAAGGGAGAGCTGAAGCCGGGCGAAAGACTTCTGGAAATCGCCCTTGCAGAGCGTCTTGGTGTGAGCAGAACACCGGTGCGTGAGGCTATGCGTAAGCTGGAGCAGGAAGGTCTTGTAGTGATGATCCCACGCAGAGGTGCACAGGTAGCCAGCATCACAGAGAAGGATCTGAACGATGTTCTGGAGGTGCGTATCGCCCTCGAAAATGTTGCCATAGAAAAAGCGTGCAAGCTGATCACAGAGGAGGAGCTGGGAAGGCTCTGGGTGGCAGCCAAGGAATTTGAAAAAACAAAAGCAGAGGGAAATCTGGTCCGTCTGGCGGAAACTGATGTGGCTTTCCACGAGATCATATACCAGGCTTCTGATAATAAGCGTCTGAACCAGGTCCTGAATAATCTCCGTGAGCAGATGTATCGCTATCGTGTAGAGTATCTGAAGGAGGAGCAGACAAGAAATCTTCTGGTCAGTGAGCATGAAGAGCTGGTAAAAGCCATCCGTGAAGGAGATGTGCAAAAGGCGCAGGATATTTCTTTCCATCATCTGGAAAATCAGCGAAAAGCGATCATCCGTACTATCGCGCGGAGAATGAAGCCAAAGAAGCCGAAAAAAAAGAATAAGAACCGGATATGCGGGAATATTAAGAGAGATGTCATTGTGGCATCTCTTTTTTTTAACCGAATCAGGTAAGTTTCCTGTTTCAATTGCGAAAAGCAATAAGCAGTGGGGGAACTTGCTATAAAGGATGGTGGCTTTATGGAAACAAGGAAGATATCGATATCGCTTCATGACAATGAAGCGTATATCCGGAAACAGTGTGAAAACTGCGATGATATCCTGATCAGGCCCATGCGCCTTGGTGAGGGACATAAGGCGGACTGTCTGATGGTCTATATTGAGGTGGCGGTTTCCAACATGATGCTGGATGATTCTGCTATCGGAAAAATGATCAATCATTTCTGGGAGATCCCGGAGGAAAAGATCCGGGAATTTATCCGCCGGAATAGCCTTGGAATTGCAGATGTGAAGGAGCTGTCTTCCATGGAGGAGGTATTTGGTGCCGTTCTTTCGGGAAATGCAGTTTTCTTTCTGGATGGATACGACAAAGCAATGAAAATTTCCAGTAAAGGATATCCGGGGCTGCCTGTATCAGAGGTGAAAACGGAAAAGGTCCTCAGAGGCTCCAAGGAGGGGTTCTGTGACAGTGTAAAAATCAATGCGGCCCTTGTGAGAAAGCGGATCCGGGATACCAGGCTGAAGGTGGAGCAGAGCAGCATCGGTGTACGCTCCAATACGGTGGTACAGCTTCTTTATGTGGAGGATCTGGTCCATGAGGAGCTTCTGACTGCTGTGAAAGAGCGCATGGAATCTTTTGCAGTGGACGGGATCCTGGACAGCGGGATGCTGGAACAGCTGACAGAAGAAGCCTGGTATTCTCCCTTTCCTCAGTTTCAGACAACGGAGCGGCCTGATCGGGCTGCCCAGGAGCTGCTGAATGGAAAAGCAGTTCTGCTCTGCGACAATTCGCCGGTGGCACTGGTGGTTCCCGGAGCATTCAACAGTTTTATGGAAAGCAGTGAAGACTGGTACAACCGTTTTGAGATGGCATCCTTCCTGCGGGTTCTCCGGTATCTGGCCATGGCTGTGGCAACGCTGCTCCCCGGACTTTATCTGGCTGTGATACGGTTTCATACACAGATTCTTCCGGCGAATCTGATCCTTTCCTTTGCACAGGCAAGAGAGGGTGTTCCATTTTCCAGTGTAGTGGAGCTGGTGTTCCTGGAACTGTCATTTGAGTTGATACGGGAGGCTGGTGTGCGGATCCCGGGAGCTCTTGGAAATGCCATTGGGATCGTGGGAGGACTGATCATCGGACAGGCAGCAGTGGAGGCCAATCTTGTCAGCCCGGTGGTAGTGATCATCGTGGCACTGACAGCACTGGGATCACTGGCTATACCTAATGAGGAATTTGCTTCTGCATTCCGGCTTCTGAAGTACGCTTTTCTGTTTCTGGGAGGGTTTCTGGGTATCTTCGGAATCGTGTTGGGACTGTATCTTACCGTGGCGCATCTGTCAGGACTCTTAAGCTTCGGTGTCCCATATCTGGTACCTTTTGTAGAGAAGAACAGTGAGACGGAAACCGGTGGAAGGATTTTGCGACAGCCCTTCCGGAAGCGGAAATTCCGGCCGCTGTATGCCAGAAATGCCCAGAAACGCAGGCTTCGGACAAGGCCATGGAGCCGGAAAGGATAAAGGTTATGAGATTTGCGGAGAATAACAGGATTTCCCACAGGCAGCTTTTTCGGCAGATCATACTGGTGTTTCCGGCGCCGTTTCTGCTGTGCCTGTTTAAGAATGGAGCGATGTTGGGCATCAGTGCCATGGCAGGGACAGCTGCTGCGGCCGTAGTGCTCTCTTTTTATGTGATCTGGTTGATACGTCTGACACCTGCGTATGGGGAACTTTCCAAAAGGACAGGGGATTTTACTGTACGATTTATCGGACTGTTCTTTTTGGCATATGTGATCGCAAGTTCGGCATTTCTTTCGGACCTTCTGGGGGAGGTGATCCCGGAAAGTCTGATCAGCGGGATTTCCGGAAAATGGCTGTCTCTTCTTGCAGTTGTAGTCTGTAGTCTGGGAACGCATCGCGGAATGCAGAGAAGAGGGCGGATCGCTGAGGTGTCCGGAAGGGTTTTTCTGGCAGGGATTCTTCTTCTGATGCTTTTATGTGCAGGGCAGGGAAAAACAGAGTACTTTATGGAAGTGATGAAAGATCCGGAAACAGGATTTACAGGAGAGCGATGGCTCCGTGATCTGTATACACTTTTGTGTGCTTTTTCAGGAGCAGGACTTCTTCTCGGGTTGGAGTATGCAAAAAAACAGGGAAGTGCCAGAAAACCTGTGATTCTGGCTTTTCTTACAGTTTGCGGGATCATTTTTGGAATGCAGCTCCTTCTTCCGGCGGTCTTTGGCGGTGCACGCCTTAAAAACGAGATCTGTCCGGTACTGCCTCTTCTGGAGGGGGCGGATCTTCCGGGAAACGTACTGGCGAGATTTGATGTGATATGGATGGGATTTCTGGTATTCGGACTTTTGTTTTCTCTGGGAAGTTTGTTTCATTACGGAAATCAGATCGCGGAAAAAACCGGGTTCGGGACCGGTCGGTACTGGATCCCGGCAGCAGGCTGGCTGCTTTCCCTGTATGAGAGAAACGGGATGGGGATCCGGGAGTATTATGGCTGGTATCTGGGGTACATCTTTGTGCCGTTTCTGCTTGTGATACAGCTTTTTCTCAGTACGGAAAACAGGGGAAGACGGAAGAAAAAAATAACTGTGGCAGGACTTGTCCTGGTCATCACTTTGACGGGATCAGGCTGTGCGGCAGTAGAACCGGAAAAAAGAGCTTATCCGCTGGCACTTGGGGCCGGTGTTTCAGAGAATGGCTTTGTGCTAAAATATGCAATGCCGGATATGAGTACAGCTACCGGACAGGAAAAACCGGACGAAGACCCGATTTCTGTTCTGACTCTTTCCGGCCGGGACTTTCAGGAGATCGAGGCAGTCTACAATCGGTCTCAGGAAAAATTTCTGGATCTTGGTCATCTTGAAGTGCTGATCCTGGATGAACAGATCTTAGAAGAGGGAGCCCGGGAAGCACTGATCGGATATCTGAAGCAGGAAGAGCATATCGGAGAGGATGTCTACGTGTTCCGGACGAATATGCTGGGAGATGTTTTTCACTGGAAAGGAGCCCGAAAAAGCTCCATAGGGGAATATCTTCAGGGAATCCAGGAGAACCGCACATCCGGGCAGCAGAAGAAGGGTGTGACTCTGCGAGAGGTATATCATCAATTTTGTCAGGATGGAACGCTGCCCTGGCTTCCGGAGGTATGGGTGGAAGGTGAGCTTCTGGAAGTGGATTACGGCAGTAATGAATAGATAGGAGCCGGACTGTTAATAATACAGATGATGATCAGTACGATAAATCGTACAGTATATCCCTGGATAAGATCATCAGAAGATTTTTGACAGGAGGGCTTGCTCATGGAGCATATAAAAACGAAGAAGCATGTATTAAAAAAAGCAGGAGGGATCCTTTTGCTCATGGCAGTGATCCTTGCAGGGAGTACCTGGGAGAGAAGAACTGCCGGTGATCGGCAGCCACAGTTTTATGCCTGGTGGGGAACGATCTATCCGGAATTCTGTTTTGAAAAAGCAGAGGACAACGGGGAAAATAAGCCGGTGAAGATATCCTTCTGGCTTGCGCAAGCCCTGGATTGGTGATACAATATTTCAACGGACCAATCACGTTCGATTAATTATTTCAGGAGACAAGATCAATGAATATAGACAGAAACGCACCGGTGGGTGTGTTTGATTCCGGTATCGGAGGACTGACAGTAGCCCGGGAGATCATGCGCAATCTCCCATCGGAAAAAATCGTATATTTCGGAGACACAGCCAGAGTTCCCTATGGAAGCAAATCCAGAGAAACGGTGATCCGTTATTCCCGCCAGATCATTCATTTTCTGCAGGAACAGAAGGTGAAGGCCATTGTGGTGGCCTGTAATACAGCCAGTGCGTTTGCTCTGGATGCGGTGAAGGATGAACTGGATATCCCGATCCTGGGAGTGATCGAGGCCGGTGCCAGAGTTGCTGCCCATGAAACAAGAAATAAACGGGTGGGCATTATCGGAACGGTGGGCACGGTAGGAAGCGGTATCCATGCCTCTTATCTGAAGGAACTGGATCCGGAGATCACCGTGATCGGAAAAGCGTGCCCGCTGTTTGTTCCGCTGGTAGAAGAAGGCTGGTATCATGATCCGGTCACCGAGGAGGTTGCCAGAAGATATCTGAAGGAGCTGCAAGAGCAGGAGATCGATACACTGATTCTCGGATGTACGCACTATCCTCTTTTAAGATCTACCATCCGCAAGATCATGGGTGAGGAGGTCTGCCTTGTGAATCCTGCATATGAGACGGCGCTGGAGCTTAAAAAGCTGCTCTCCAGACTGGATCTTGCCAGCAATGAGGTAGCACAGGAGGAATTTCCGTATCGCTTTTATGTAAGTGATCTTGCAGAGAAGTTTAAGGATTTTGCCAATTCCATCCTGCCGTATAACGTAGAAAAAACACAGAAGATCGACATCGAAAAATATTAAACAGATCTGTACATAAATGATAGGAGAAAAGAATGCAGAAAGAAGTTTTGATCCATGTAAGAGGGCTTCAGATGATGGATGCACAGGGGGATCAGGAACCTATAGAGATCATTGTTCCGGGACAGTATTATTTCCGCAATGGTTCTCATTATCTCAGATATGAGGAACTGCTGGATGAAACAGCAGAACCCACCATCAATTACATAAAAGTATCCGGAAAGGGTCTGGAAGTCAGCAAGAAGGGGCTTGTCAATGTACACATGGTATTTGAACAGGGCAAAAAAAACATGACCTATTATACTACCCCTTACGGAACACTTCAGATGGGAATCTCAGCTACGAATCTGGAGCTGACGGAAAGCGAAGAGAACCTTCAGATCAAAGCAGATTATGCGCTGGATATGAATGAAGAACATGTGGCAGACTGCTATCTGGCGATCCAAGTACAGCCAAGAGACTGCAAGGATTTTGTTTTATAGATTCTGCAGAAAATAAAAGATATATAATTACATTACATAAGAAAAGCCGCCATGCATCAGGGAAATTCCTGAAAGCGTGGCGGCTGTTTTGGATTCTGATCATTTACGGAATCTTGCGAGGAAGCCTTTTTTCTTCTTCTGTGGTACTTCGAGAGAACCACGGATTCCTTTTACGCCAACGATGTAAAGACCGCTGACTTCAGCTTTGATCTCTTTTTTGACCGGGATCAGATCAAAAACCTTTTCATCTGCAATAAGGATGCTGATCTTCGGACCGACTTTGGCTTTTACGATCGGAAGCTTGGACCGGCGCATAAGCTTAGGTGTCTGGTCGATGACCATCTGTGGAAGTCCAGAATCTTTCAGCGGCATCCGTTTTTTATCGATGACCAGCATGGAAACTGTCTGCTTGTTAGCCTGGATCTGAGCCTGCTGTTCGTCCTGTTTTTTCTGAGCTTTTTTTCCGAAGAAATAGAGTGCGATCACTGCTGCGATCAGAATAACGAGGATGACCAGAAGAACGATGGTAACTGTACTCATTTGAGAATCCCCCTGTATATATATTTGTTTCGCAATCGGTTACATTACGCAAACAACATTTTAGCATTGTTTCGTCAAAAAGGCAATTAAAAAAAGTGAAAAAGACAGGTGGAACGGTGGAAATTTCAGCAGTTACCAGTTATAATGATTACGATGCAGTTCATCTGTGTATGCTGCAGAGATTACAGGACATAACTATCTTTGAACTAACATATGTAATGGATAAACCAGAGATGGAGGAAATATTATATGGAAGAGAAAACGCCCGGGAGAACCCGACCGGAAATGGGAACTCCTGAGTACGAAGAATGGCGGAAAGAGGTATTGAAACGCCGCAGAAAGCGCCAGCTGAAGGAACGCAGAAAACGTCTGGTTATCATAACAGTGGCAATGATCGCCGCAGTCGGGGCATCAGTAGGGTCGGTGCGCTGAAGGCAGAAGTGAGAAGGCTTCAAAAGAAAAGACGGTTTCTTCTGACAAACAGAAAGAACAGACCGTTTCCGGAGAAAAAGCTTCAGAAGCGGGTACTAAAAATACAGAGACCGTTTCCAAAGATACTCTCGCAGAGGCAGAGCTTCTGGCCAGTCAGTATAACTATGACAAAGCTATCGATCTTCTGAAAAAGGCTCCGTCCTATGATTCTGATAAGAAGATGCAGGCGGCTGCAAAAAAATACGAAGACGTAAAAGCAACCTGTACGGCATGGCCCCTTGAAAAGGTGACACATGTTTTTTATCATATTCTGATCAAAGATCCATCCAAAGCGTTTGACGGAGATTACAAAGAAGCAGATTATAATCAGTCATGACAACTATTGATGAGTTTAACAAGATCACGCAGATCATGTATGACAAGGGCTATGTGATGGTAAGCATCAAGGACATGGCAAAGGCAGATGACAACGGGAACATCACGGAGGGAGAGATCCTTCTTCCGCCCGGGAAAACGCCGTTTGTCCTCTCGCAAGATGATGTATGCTATTATCATTACATGGACGGTGACGGCTATGCCACGAAGCTGATCGTGGATGATAAGGGAAAGATCCGCAATGAATATGTGGAAGACGACGGAAGCGTATCCGTGGGAGATTACGACATGGTTCCGCTGATCGATCGCTTTGTGGAAAAGCATCCGGATTTTTCATATCGCGGTGCAAAAGGAATCCTGGCGCTTACCGGATACAACGGGATCCTGGGATACCGTACCGACGAAAGCTATGAGACCCGTCCGGCAGATCTGGATGAAAATAAAGTACAGTGGCTGGATGCACATCCGGATTTCAGCCTGGAAAAAGAACGGGCAGCCGCAAAAAAGGTTGCCGATGCCATGAAGGCAGAAGGCTGGGAATTTGCAAGCCATACCTGGGGACATCAGAATGTGGGACAGGTCACACTGGAGAAGCTTCAGGCAGATACCGAACGTTTCAAGAAAAATGTAGATCCGCTGATCGGGGGAACGGATGTTATCATTTTTGCTTTTGGAACTGACATTACCAATGACCAGGAGTATTCCGGGGATAAATTCGAATATCTGAAGGGGCAGGGATATAATTATTACTGCAACGTGGATTCCAGCCAGTATTATGTACAGATCAGGGATCGGTACTTCCGTCAGGGAAGACGGAATCTGGATGGATACCGTATGTATTATAACCCGGAACTGTTATCCGATCTTTTTGACGTAAAAGATGTTTTTGATCCGGCAAGACCGACACCGGTACCACCGATGTAACGGTCATATCCGGAGATACGAGGGGACTTTTAGAAAGGGGCATATATATTATCATGAAGAAAAAAATTGCAGGTGTACTGACAACAGTACTTGCGGCGTCACTTCTTGTGGGCGGAAACCATCCGGTCACTGTTCAGGTGGACAATATGATCTCCGGGACACAGGACGACGAGGATACACAGTCTGATGAAGCGGAAGCAGAAGCCGAAGAAGAACAGTCCGAAGAAGCCAAAGTAGCAGCGGATCCGGAGGACCAGCCAGCAGCTACCGAGACACCGAAGGAAGAAAAAAAGGCAGAAAAAGAAACACAGAAAAGGGAAGCTGCCGAGAACAGCTCCGACAGTACTTCCTCAGACGAAAAAACACTTCTAAAAAAAGCCAAAAAACTGGCACAGCAGTATGATTACACCGGCGCGATCTCCGTGCTGAAAAATAACTGGAAATTTGCCACCAGTGACAAGATGCAGGAAGCAGCAGCAGCCTACATGAAAAAAAGAGATGCCTGTGTGGAATATCCACTTGAGAATATCACTCATGTATTTTTTCATTCCCTGATCGTGAATACCTCACTGGCCTTTGACGGAGATTCCGATGAGGCCGGATATAATCAGATGATGACCACAGTCAGCGAATTCAAAAAAATGATCCAGATCATGTATGATAAGGGTTACGTACTGGTGAGTCCTCATGATATGGCTGTGATCAATGATGACGGAACATGAGCAAAGGAAAGATCATGCTGCCGGAAGAAGATCCCTTTTGTTCTTTCAGAGGATGATGTCAGCTACTATCATTATATGGACGGAGACGGATTTGCCACAAAACTGGTGATCGACGACAACGGAGATATCAAATGCGAGTATAAGAAGGCAGACGGTACAGTTGTGACCGGAGATTACGATGTGGTGCCGATCCTGGATTCCTTTATCAAAGAACATCCGGATTTTTCCTATCATGGAAGAAAGGGTTATCCTGGCAATGACCGGTTATTAATGGCGTTCTGGGTTACCGTACAGATGGGCATGACAAGACTAAGAAGAATCTTCA